>Ga0307380_10001068_pt1 | contig 41159 bp, 38 predicted proteins | sample UN3MG_FD_202239 | JGI IMG/M metagenome (GOLD analysis project Ga0307380, IMG submission 202239) | Soil microbial communities from Risofladan, Vaasa, Finland - UN-3 | ecosystem: Environmental > Terrestrial > Soil > Coastal area > Acid sulfate soil | place: Finland: Risofladan, Vaasa | collected...
ACGTTCGTTCTGAAATTGCATAACTATTTAAATATAGTCTAATTTTTAGACTTGTTATAGCGATAAAATCCCACTTGCAACATATAAAGGTTCTAACCAAAGTCACTAAGCGTAAAGCAATTTCTGCACGAACGTCCCGGTTTCATGGCCTTTTTGAGATTTGTTCATTCTTCAACATAGGGAATATTGTTATCTTCACACCAGTCAATGGCTATCCGCTTGAAGGCTTCCCTGCGATATTTGAACCAATCTTCTTCAATGCCACATTCGTAAATGTTGTCCTTGAATCTCGGGAATGCACCCTTTCCTTTAATGGAATGGTACATTTTGTCACTTAATTCTTCGTCATTCAGGGATAAACAGAATTTCTCCATGATACTGTACTCATGAATGTCGAATTTTGTGGGTAATTCTATATAGTCATCTGACTCTAAAACTTCTCCAGCCAATTTGATGGCTTCTTGTTCCAACTCTGGATAATCAGATAGATCATCTTCATCTTCCGCTACCCGGAAATGATCATCTGTAACCATAACAATTTCGCCTGTTTTCTTGTTTAAATATGATGAATGAAAGTCAGATTGGATTTCCATTTCATCAATAATGTCTTTTAATTTTACTGTGATAGCCATATTTACTTTGCTTTTGAGAAAATACTGACGTTATGCAGTTTTTGCCTTTTTCTTTTTCCGTTTAGTAGCTTTGCACTTCTTCTTTTTTGGTTTATTTGATGCTATCAATTCTAATTTTTCACCATACTCTTTGATAACTTTTTTTCGTATTTCCTCACACTCTGCAGAGTCAACACCATAACCAGATATTGTATAGTCCCGATAACTTTCCCGAATCAAATCACGTTCTAATTTCCCGGCACATTCTTCGCAAAGTCCCAAATCATTGAGAGGTTGAAAAATGTCGCATCCCTGGCACTCCCCCTCATAAAAGCCAAAGTCACTTCAATCATCAACTTCAAAATCGAGAGTCGCTTCTGTAAGCTGGCTTTGCCCCAGTTCAGTTAACAATACCTCATCCATTGAACGCTCGCCGCACGTGGGACAAATTATCTTCTTTTCAAAAAACGGCCTATCGGAGTTTTCGGGCAAACTGACATTGCCAATATCGCAATCGAAAATACACCCGCATTTCTTACATTCAAAGTTTATTTCCATTTCCGTCCTTTTGAATTTAAACCGCAAACGTTGAGTTCACCGGCGGTGGGTAAATACCAATGCCGGTTGAACAGGCACAAAGTAATCAAGAGCTACGACCTATAAGCCCCAACTTATAACCGACAGAGTGGCACGACTGGTTGTACTGCATACACTCCCGATCCCCTATCCTGTATAGCCACATACGCCGGTTCTTGGAGAATTAACTACAGGGAGCAACATTTCTTCACTGCATTCATGATTTTCAGCACAAGATTGGCACAACCATCCTCCTCCTTCACACTGGCACTCAGTGCAAATCTGTACAGCAGGAGCTTTTCCGCATTCATCACATGGAATTTCAGGGGCTTCGTTTCTGGATAGAATTTCAACAGGATTATTCTTTTCCATTGGACCTTCATACTCGCCGAGTACCTTCACCAAAAGCTCTGTAGTAGTGCCAAAATCATATTCATGCAGCAACTCCATCCCTGAAGTTAGCACGTCCTTAAGTTTTCGCCCCATTGCCAATTCATTTCTTTGATAGCTAAATGCGCTCAGATGGCCACAGCACTCTAACCAGATGTCTCTTAAAAATTGATCTAAATCCTCCAACTTAGAGTTACTAGCTACTTTCAAATGCAGCCAGTATCCAGGCGAATAGTATCCCTTGACCAAGATATGAAAAAAAGGCTGTGCCTTAAATTTCTGCTGTCTACGTTGATTCTCAAGACTTTTAGGGAGGCACGATTGCAAATGTTTCGTCATACCTGTTCCGGTGTATTTTGACTTGCACAGTAAACACGTAGCCTTTGTGGCTTTTTCTGCCATCTCTTCCTCCTTCCTTTAGTAGTTGATAGATGGGGCCAGATCTTTTATTTTAAAAAACAACATAAAAATTCTGCCCCTGTTTTCTAAATGAAATCCCACCTATCTTTTGGGTCAATATTTATGAAAGAGGATTTCATTTAAAATATTTTTTCCTCAGCCTAATCGGGATAGGGAGGGGCCTCGCGACTCCCCTCCTCCCACCACCCCCGATAACGGAATCTCCGACAGGCATACGGATCACGTATCCCGCTGCAAGCGGGATACGGTTGATTACTCCGGCTCATGCAAGCCAGCCGGGTTTTCAGATAGAGCAGCTCAGTTGACCATTGCCTAACCATAAGGGCCAAGCCACCACGCTTGCGTGCCGGTATAATGAATGCTGTCCACTAAGCTTACTGACCCTCTCATACCGTTCGAGCCTTCAGAGGCGGCATAACATTGATTCCTTCTTCCGTTTAGACCGAGAGTTTCCGACACCTGCTCTTTCGATTGAAGGGCGGGTTCCTAGTTCGTCCATGCTTCCAAAGATTAATGCCTGTTTCATTCCTCCTATCCCGCCTCGGCGGGACTGACTTCTGTACAGCGGTCAGAGTGGATTGCTCCACCCTCAGTCTCTAGTAAAAGACACTGTACAAATCTCCCAGGGTAAGACACGTAACTTTCGATGCATAAACGCCGGATTATAAAGCACACCACGATTGAAGATGGAGGACTTTACGGTCACGTGCCCGCTCGTCCCGGATGTACCACACCTCAGATCCGGTGGACGTGCGTGCATCCCGCTGTTAAGCGGGATACGTCGCCCTGCATCTTTGGATTGTCGAAGATCCCGGACTTTGAGCGGGGGACTTCCCTTCCTGAGGCAGTCAAGCTTCAGACCCCACCTCGCGATGACGCCCTTGTCCTTCTCCTATCTTTCGGCTCTGCGAATACCTGGCGTGAGGACTTGCACCTCACTAGCTACGTGCCATGCCTGGCACACACGACTAGCATCACCGGCAGCAAAAAGCAGAGCGAGGAACGAGCGGCGCTTTTTGATGTCCGAGTGCATGCGATTGTTATATTTTCTTTCTATTCTCAGCAACATCTAGCCAATGAGTAATATTTGATGGCAACAGTCCTTTATTGTTGTATAGTAATCCAACTTTGGTTTTTTCGGGCACACTATTTGCATTATCGCCGTTATCCGAAATAAAATCAATATGCTGGGCAACCGTTATGATATTTGATACACCATGATGCAACCCATTACTCAAATAGATTGGAGACGCTTATGGATGTATCAAAATACCAGTTTGACGATGATGAAATTGCAACATTGCATAACCACAGAGACAATCAACCTGACGTACGACTGAAAGTAAGATTTATTGCACTTTTAATGCTGGCCGAGGGAGTTGAACTTGAAACAATTGCATCTATTATCGGCAAATCTATTAAGACCATTGAAAACTGGCATTGCCAGTATGTAACAAAAGGAATCGATAGCTTAAACTCTTTTCAATACAAACCGAAACAATCATATCTGACTTCAGAGCATTATTTGCCTGTCCCCTATTCTCTTTCGACATAAATCAGAAAGTGCTCCGGTACTTTTTGTGCATCCATCCAATCCGTATGTCACGGAAATTAGAGAATACTCCTGCGATTTTTGTGCAGCGGATCAGGCTAAGCGCAGGCCCGATACGAGTAATCTTCACGTATTCCATAGCACTTTCCAACGTAAAAGTGTGCTGAGATTACTCCGCACCGCGATTCATTCTGTCTGCTGCCTGCGGATGGCATCAAAAAACGGCGTTATACCTCTTTCGACACATGCCGCGGCATACAGGTACATTGCCGCAGACCAGCCCTGCCAGTCCTCCCCCATCACTGTGCCGTCCTGCGCCCGGAACCATTCGTTGAAACCGAACTGGACGGGAGCGTTTCGCGCAGGGACAATCAGTCGCGTAAGCGCCGCGAGCTTCTTTTCCGCAAGCCGAAACCTTTTAGCCGCGATAAGAGCCGCAACATAAAACCCGCACACAAACGGCCAGACGCCGCCGTTGTGATATTGGCCGGGACGATTATATTGGGCGTATCGCGGTCTCCAATCGGGATTGTCCGGCATGATAAACGGGAAAAAGTTCGGGGGAAGATCGAACGCCAGGTTCCCCTGTGCCCGCATTGCAGCGCACTCCTCTTCGACCCACGAAATAATGGCGTCGGCCCGTGAGGGCCGAGCGATCCCCGAGAGAATTGCAAGGCTGTTGCCGAGGAGGTCGAAACGCTCGCTACTGTGAACTTTGTAAGACCACAGGGCATAATAGGGCTTGTATCGCACCGCAAGTCCCTCGTGCACATGCCGATGCTGCACGCCTCCCTGAATGGTAAACTGCGCCATCAGGCCACGCACCGCCTGCGCCTGATTATCGAGGCCATACAGGCGCAGATAGCTGTAAACCACCGTATTGACGAAAAGACCGAACCCGAGCACCCATTGCTCGTCACGCCAATCGCTGGTCGGCAGTTGCGCGACAATGTACCGATCCGAAGGGCTCTGGTATTCCATCCATGTCAGCGCCTTGCGAACGGCCCCCTCAAGAAAATCGTGCTCGCCGCTCGCGCGACGAAAACAGCCGACCGCCAGCAGGAACAGCGGTGTCGTATCGCTGGAACCGCAATCCTCCCTGTCGTGGACCAGCGACGGGATATGTCCCAGCCGTGTCTGGTTGCGTGCGCAGGTCTCAAGAACCCTGCGCAGGACCGTGATGAGTTTCGTGTTTGCCGAGGTGAGAATACCGAGCGATGAAATCATCAGGTCGCGCGTATAAGGCTCCGGATACCCCCATCCGGCAGTACGCGGCAGACCATGATACGGGCCGTGCGCGTTATGAAGCAGCACGACAAGCGCCGCCTCCTTTGCCTGCCCGATCTGCTTTCCGAGTGCGTGTTCCATAATGATTATGAAATTCCCAGTTTCTCTGAAATTATCTGCAAGAATCGCCTGGTGACAACCCGGTAGTGGTAATTTTCAACCACCCGCGCTCTTCCCGCCGCTCCCATGTCCCGGCGCAGCTTCGCATCGGTCAGCAAATCCATCAGATAGTTTGCAATGTCATGCACACTCGCCCGGTAGTCAACGGTACGGGGGCTGTTGAAGACCACCCGATGGTTTTTCTCATATCCCGACTCATCACCGAGCAGGGTTTCGCGAATGACAATCTCCTGGGTGATTCCCGCCAGAAACGCCGTCTTCCCGTGCACGAGCGTGTCGAGCATCCCCATCGCATTAATACCTATCACCGGTTTGCCGCAGGCGCCTGCCTCAATCTGGGGCATGCCGAAACCCTCCAAGCGCGAGGGTGCCGCGTAGATATCGCACGCGCCGATGAGATAGGGCATGAAATTGCGGGAAAACACGTTGGTCGTATAGACGACATTCTTGTCGATACCGAGCTGCGAAGCTAATCTTAAATCGGCAAGGTTCTGAAGCTCGGTCCGCGGCTGCGGCCATACTTTACATATATATTTCCAGTCGGGCGCCTTGGCATCAATAATCGCCAGCGCCTGCATGACCTCCTCCGCGCCCTTTGACGCGGCATCGCCGCCAACCGTGAGAATCATCAGCTGATCAGGAGATACGCCAAGCGTCTCGCGTACCGCCGCGATTTTGGGATCGCGCATGTCACGCGGAATAAAGGATTCGGTATCACATCCAACCGGCAGCACTTCGATATTTTTTCCGTCAATACCGTCACGCACATACATCTCTTTCACCCAGTTCGAAGTCACCAGAATGAGCGGCAGTGCATTGAGGACTTCATGATAGTTGGCAATGTAGCCGTCGGCAACAAGCCAGGGCACCGCCTGCACCCCATAGCGCTGAGGATGCAGAACAAGGTGAGGAATGTGTCCCCAATACCCTACCCCCAGCACGAGATCGGGTTCGAACCAGCGATAGTACCACTCTTTTTCCTGTGCCGACTCGAAATGCGCGGCATAGGAGTCAACGCCGAGTTCGCGCAATCCCTTGAACAACAAATCCCCTTGTGTTGCCAGTCCTCCCGGCGAGGGCGGATAGTCATACAGTACGAGCACTTTCATGACGGTATGCCTCCTTTGTCAGCCACACGCGGGCATTGGCACTGCTGGTAAGTCTCCAGAATGCTTCGGCACGCGGTGTTGTTCTCGCCTCAAAACTCATTGGCGCGAAATTGTACGTTTTTGTAATAATTTCATATTTCGTCTGCCAGATATTTTCGTCGAGACAGGTGTACACCGAAGCATTTTTGACCGGTCTCGGCAGATAGGTCCCGCAACCGTCCTCGTAAGCAAACATGAGCAGTTCGTCGGCCAAGAGCGTGCCCGCTGTCCATAACGCGAGGACCGCTCGTGCGGTCTGTTCATGGCGGCGATGGCGCGTGTATTCCCCGCCGGGACTGTGGGTCAGCACGCAATCGAAATGTCTTGACGGCAGAAGAGAGAGAATGGTTTGCTCAATTAATTCATTTTGAAGTGGGACCTGTTCCGGGTCGTCATCCAAATCTCCCATTGCACCGTGCGCACCGAGCCGCTTGAGCGCCTGCTTGAATTTCGGCGCCCGGTCGGGGTCGCTGGCGCGGCACATGGTGATGACATACCAGTGGTATGCCGTCCGGCCCAGCACCGTACCCCCGGCCCACAAAGTCTCGTCATCGGGATGCGCCACAATGACTGCGGCGTTATAATCGTCCGCACTACGCATCATCTGTGCCCTTTGGGGTCGGACCAAGCCAACCGATTGATATGATTGCCTAATAACTTTGGAATAGTGGATTTTCAGACCTTAAATCCCTGTTTCTAAGGGCTATAACACTATGTTAAGAAAGTTTAAAGTACCCCGGTATTCTTAAAACCCCCCCTTGGCCCCAAAAACATTGATCTAAGCTTTAAAATCGGACGGTTTTTGACTATATTAATAATAAATTAAGTTAGTTAGCTTGGTCCGACCCCCATTTCTAACATGTAGGCTTCCGTATAACATTTAAGTATAAGGCAATTTTGCCTGATCCCGATATATCAGGATTGAAAAGACAAACAGGCAAATTTGCTTGCTTTCAATCCGCGGACAAGGGTTGATTTCCCGCAGCTTGCTGCGTTCCGAATTTTTACGTTTTTGATACCTCGTAGCTTGCTGCGAGGTAGTTCAATATTCAATATAGTAGTATACTCTTTCTGATAAAAAAATGATAAAATAGGAAGAAAGCTATGTCAAGTAAGATTCTTGATTCTTGATGACATGCGTGGATGCGGCGACGACACTATTCGATTCGCACAGAGAGAAGCTACTGCGAATGGGTGAAGCGCTTTGGCCTTCATTTCAATATGAAGTCGCGCGATTACCTGACTGAAGGAGAGAAGAAGATCGAAACGTATCTGACGTTCCTTGCTCGCGATAGGGAGGTGCCGAGCGCAATAGGGAACTTTCGTGCAGAGTGTACATAAAAAAATCTTAAAATATAATTAATGTTTAAACTGTGATAACTGCTGTAACACTGTAAATATCAAGGGCATATAGAAATTCAAGGACATCACCCTTCAAGGTTGACCGTTTCCACCAGTACCCTTGTCGTTCCTTTTTTATAAGGTTCTTCTCCAAATTAGTTGGTAGAAAAATGATTTACCAAAATACAACATATTGAAATTAAATGTAATTTCACCATTAACCTTTTTGATTAATTAGGCCATATTGTTAGGCGATAATGTTACTCCAGAAATTAAGTATTAACAGGAAATTACTTTTATAGGCAACTGCTATGATGAGCCTGATAGGTACCCATTATCGGAGTTCCTTTTAAAAGCTATACCTACTGAAATCATTAATCAAATAAGATTTAAGCCTTAATCTTGACCAACTAATTTGGAGAAGATCCTTTTATAAAAACCCAGTCTTTTGGCAGCGCCGGCACTTAGATCGATAATCCGTCCTTTGACAAACGGCCCGCGATCATTGATCCGCAGGGCGATTCGACTGTTATTTTCCAGGTTGGTTATCCACACAAAGGTCGTGAGGGGTAAGTATTTATAGGCCAGACCGGAGGCAGAATCCCCGAGTGACAGCATAAGAATGGAAAGTAAACCCCTGGAATCCGTTTTCGTAATGACACATAGTACTCATCCTGATTTACTACCTCTTTTTGTACCATAAAAAAAAGATTTTTCACTTATTCATAATAAAAAGCTTGACTCTCCATTGTTTTGATTATTTATATGGGTGCACACAGGAACATGGCTGCGGGTTATTTATGGAAAAATCATTCGAACACATCGTTACCTGGATCGCCCTTAAGATGATTCCCAATCTGGGAAACATTACCTATAGACGCCTTCTTGATAGATTTGGTGATCCAGAGGCGGTATTTAGTGCCACGCTGGATGATTTACGTGAGGTGGAAGGACTGAGGCTTATAACAGCTAAAAGTATTGTTGCTAAGGCATGGGAGGGAGATCCTGAAGCCGAGTTAGCGAAGCTAAAAAAGAGCGGGGCCAGGCTGATAACCTTTTTCGATTCTTGTTACCCAAAGGATCTCAAAGAAATTCATGATCCCCCTCCCCTTCTCTATCTGAAAGGGAATGATATCCCTCAAAATAAGATAGTGATTGCTGTTATAGGCTCAAGAAATCCAACCCACTATGGTCTGAAAATTACTGAAGAAATATCCCAGAGTCTGGCCATTAGAAACATAGTTATTGCCAGTGGCATGGCACGAGGGATTGATTCAGCTGCACATTGGGGCTGCTTAAGGGGAAACGGGCATACCATTGCTGTGTTGGGTTCAGGTATAGATATTATATATCCAAAATCAAACAACAGACTTTTTAATCATATTATTGACAATGGCTCTGTCATAACAGAGTTCCCCTTAGGAACTCCACCAGAGGCAAAAAATTTTCCCATAAGAAATAGGATTATTAGCGGTCTATCAAAGGGAATAGTAGTGGTAGAGGCTTCTAAAAGAAGCGGCTCTCTCATCACAGCCTCACTTGCCTTGGAACAGGGAAGAGAGGTTTTGGCTGTACCTGGTAGCATAGAGTCTTTTAAAAGTACGGGAACTCATTTTCTTATCAAGCAAGGCGCTAAACTTGTTGAGAATGCGGATGATATACTACAAGAGCTTGGATTGAATTTTCCCTATTCCAAAGAAGGTGATAAAAGCAAGGAAGTAACATTGCCACACATGGAAGTGGATGAAAAACGGATCTATGACATTCTGTGCTATTATCCTCTTCACATAGATGATATCGCCAAGCACAGCAACATGGATTCCGCTATGGTAGCCGGTCTACTCACAAGCCTTGAATTAAAGGGGGTAATCAAACAGCTACCAGGAAAGATGTTTCTCATTTCTTGAAACGTAAAAATGGGTGAGCAGATTTAATTTCAAGTATCGAGTTAAAATTTCAAATAACAAGTTGATATGACTAAGAAAAAAACAACAACACATTTCAGACGATCCACTGCGCTACCTGATACAACGGGCAAACAACTGGTGATTGTTGAGTCTCCTGCCAAGGCACGTACTATCAATAAATACCTGGGCTCAGAATATATAGTGTCTGCATCCGTTGGGCATGTGCGTGACCTGCCAGAGAAAAACCCCAAAGGTGTCAAAAACCCTGTGCCAGGAGTCGACCTGGATCAGGATTTCAAACCGACCTACCAAATCATCAAGGGGAAGGCAGCAACAATTACAGAACTAAAACGATTAGCTAAAAAGGCTTCGGGTATCTGGTTAGCAACAGACCTTGACCGGGAAGGAGAGGCCATCGCCTGGCATCTCGCAGAGGCACTTGAAGTCATGCCTCAAAATGCCAATCGAGTAGTATTCAACGCCATTACCAAGAGCGAAATCGAAAAGGCATTCCTTCATCCGCGTCCAATTAATATGGACAAGGTCAACGCACAACAAGCGCGTCGTATTCTTGACCGGATCGTCGGGTATCAGGGTTCACCCCTGCTGTGGAAAAAAGTAGCTGGCGGATTGAGTGCGGGTCGCGTGCAATCAGTAGCGGTACGACTGATTGTGGAAAGGGAACGCGAGATAGAATCATTCATACCAAATGAATACTGGAAAGTAATGGGGTATTTCACCACTGATGTGGATAACGCGATTACCCTTAGTAAGGATTGGCAGAAATGGCTGGCTGAAACTACCGAAAAACAAAATGGTAGAAAGTCAAATGGTCGGAAGGTGCGAGAAAAAAACGACTGGCTGATTAAGCATAACAGTCTTGCTGCAGAATTGATTGAAATTGATGGCAAAAAATTCGACCCGAAACATATTGAAGCTGTACTGTCAGCAGTGAAACGCGCAGGGTTTCAACTCGATGAGCAAATCGAGACAAAAAACCATAAAGCCAAAGGCCCAGCACAGCAAGTAATACTTTTACGTGGTCATATGTCTGGTGGGCCATCATGGCAGGTAACGTCAATTAAAACAAAACGTGTAAAGAGCCGCCCCTATGCACCACTCATCACGAGCACGCTTCAGCAAACAGCAGCAAACCAGCTGGGCTTCCCCGCCCAATTAACCATGAGCACCGCTCAGTCTCTGTACGAAGGCGTGTCAATCCATGGAATGGGTTCAATTGGCCTGATCACATACATGCGAACTGACTCAACGCATCTTTCGGGTGAAGCAATCAATATGGCAAGGCAGTACATAGGTTCGGAATTTGGAGATCAGTACCTACCAGCAAAGGCAAACTTCTTTTCATCCTCCAATAAATCAGCCCAAGAAGCACATGAAGCAATTCGCCCTACCGATGTAAGCTTAACTCCTGACCGTGTTCAATCATCGCTGAATGCCAAGCAATATAAACTATACAAAATCATCTGGGAAAGATTTGTAGCCTGCCAGATGACCGATGCCCAATGGGACTCTACAGTCATCTTGATCTCAGGCGTTGATCATGGTGGAGAACTCATTTTCCGTGCGAATGGCCGTGCATTAGTCTTCGACGGGTTTTATAAAGTTGTCGGCGTACCCACCACATCTGACGAAGTAATGCTCCCGCTTGTGACAGAAAAACAAGCTCTGGCAGCGATTCAGATTGATCCAACGCAAAATTTTACCTCACCGCCCCCCCGATATACTGAGGCATCGCTTGTGAAAAAACTTGAAACCGAGGGTATCGGTCGACCGAGTACCTATGCCCAAATCATTCAGGTCATTCAAAACCGCAAATATGTAGAAAAAATTCATAACATATTCCACGCAACCGATCTTGGCAAAATAGTAAATGACAAGCTTATAGAAGCTTTTCCAGAAATTTTGCAAGTTGGCTATACTCGTTATATGGAACAGCAACTCGACAATGTTGAAGAAAAACATGCCGACTGGGTGCAAATGCTCCATGACTTTTATGGACCATTCAAATTGAGTCTCGACTCGGCCTACAAAAACATGAACCACGCCAAAGCGGAAATAGAACCTTCCCCATATACCTGCCCACAATGTGGTAGTAATACCGTGTATCGTTTCGGCCGTAATGGGAGATTTCTTAGTTGCTCTAAGTATCCTGAATGCAAGTTTGCGGCGCCAATTGACAGCAGTGGGAAACCCATTTCACCGGAACAGACCGACGTGGCCTGTCCCGAGTGTGGTTCGCCAATGATGTTGCGCAAAGGTCGTTTCGGACCGTTCCTTAGCTGTACTAAATTCCCTGAATGCAAAGGTATTGTAAACCTTGATAAAAGGGGATACATCGTCCCGCCAAAGATTCCACCATTGCTCACAGACCTGCCGTGCCCAAAATGTCACACTCCACTGAATCTTAGGCGTGGTGCGCGGGGATTGTGGTTAAGCTGCTCGAAATTTCCCAAGTGTTCCGGAAGGTTGGGATGGGCATCGCTCAAAGATGATGTGAAGAGCAAGTGGATGAAAGAATTTGAAAATCACGAAAAAACCTATCCGCAGCAAATCATTCGTACACTTGACGGAAATCCTGTTGGCGACGGCTATAAACCACAGCCCTTAAATGTAGAGAAAGACGAAACCGGAGAAAAATAAAAATAGAACTGAACTGCCTTTAATGGGAAAACAGGCTACTGATTTTAGCTCAGTTCCAGGGGGTTTTGTAAGTTGCTGAAATGACGTAACTATTTGATTTTATTAGATGGAGGTCTGGATATAAAAGAAAGAAAATAAGCAAAAAAAATAAAAACTGTCACAAATTGTCACAAATATTGAATCTCCCCTTAGCTATTCTAAGCATCGGGAGATTTTTATTTTCAAGGAATAGTTTAGATATATTTCTTTAAGAAAAAAATAAATATTAAAAAATCTTGACATTTTTAAAAAAAAGGCTTATTATTATTATTATCAATGAATCTTAAAATTTATCAGGAGGATCAAAATGGCACGAGAGCGAGAAGAAAAACCAGTACAATTTCCAATAGATGCAGGGGCCTATGAGGTTTTGAAGCACCGAGCAAAGACGCTTGGAATCAGCACGGGGCGATTTGTTGAGAATTTACTTGGATCTTTGGAACTGCGTTTAAAACGTGCATATAATGAATCTAAGATCGATCCGAGTAATGTTTGTCAAAAATCGGACCGCATGATGATTGAGGTTATTCTAAAAGCTGATCAGGACGGCAACTCCGATAATTGGAAAAATAAAATATTCGTTATCGAATTCATGAAGATTCGACAAGAAATTCTCTTTGATGTAACCACAAAACATCATTGGGAGCCCGAAATTCAATTGAGCAATAAGGATAAAGATTAAATATCTTTGGAAGATCTACTTAACGCAACGGACGTTAAAAAAATTCTGAAATGTAGCCTGTCTTTGGTTTATCAAATGGCAGAACGCAACCAAATTCCTTGCGTCCGGTGGCAATGTCCGGGAGAAGGATGCAGGGTCAAGACAATGGTCCGTTTTAGGTTGGAAGATATTCAGACCTTTATCGAGAGCAATTATCAGTGAGCGCCCCTGTCCATATAAATGTCATTATCAAGAAAGCCATGAAAGAATTGGAACAACGGCGAAAAAAAGGCGAAAATGAGAAACGAGAGTCCACAAATGTCCGAAAAGCCGCTTGATAGAAGCAGCTACCCCAAGACAGCAGAAGAATCTTCACGGAACTTTGAGGACCATTTGAGGCTTGTCTGTCCTCATTGGAATGAAAAACAAATAATAGTCGCCCTTGACGACCATAGAAAAATGATAGGGCTCCCTTCAATAGCCGATTCAAATTTAACGCAGACTATAAGGAATTGGATTGAAATTACAAGTGGAGAATTTTTTACACGAGACGTTTTTGAAGAATTAGATATCCCTAAAGATAAAAAAGCCCAGGTCTCAACAATCCTAACAAGACTTATCCCAGAGGGACTTATTGAACGGTCAGGCAAAAGAACAGGTTGCTTTAGGCGAATAGAAAACGAACTAACGAAAATGGATATTTTTAACGCTATGACTGACATAGTAGATATCAAACTGCCTTTTGGAATACACAATTTAGTTAATCTAATGCCCGGAAATGTCATAGTAGTAACAGGCTCAAAAGATGCTGCAAAGACAGGTTTTCTGTTAAACGTAGCTGCTGATAATATGGATAAATTCAAAATACATTATTTCAATTCCGAGATGGCGGAAGGTGAATTAAGAAGGCGACTTGAATTATTCGAGGACGTCCCCTTTGCAGATTGGAAAGCTGTTAATTTTTATGAACGAGACCAAAATTTCCATGACGTCATTGTACCAGGCAAGGGCAATATTAACATTATTGATTATTTAGAAGTGTATGAAGACTTTTGGATAACAAGAAAATACATAGCGCAGATATGGAGAAAGTTAAAAGGTGCAATTGCACTCATTGGATTACAAAAACCTATGGGTCGAGATATGGGTCTTGGAGGTGAGGGAACCATTGAAAAAGCTAGGTTATATTTATCATTGGAAGCTGGAAAATTGAAAATCGTTTCAGCTAAAAACTGGAAGGGACTTGAGAACCCAAAGGGAAAAACTCTAACATATAAGATAGTTAAAGCGTGCAAAATAATCCAAGTGGATGATTGGAGTACTTTAGATTGAGACATCTGTGTCTGATAATTCAGAATGATAACTTATGATAACTCATGATAACTTTTGATAACTATGATAACTTGTCAACTAAGTAGCTGATATTATTTATAATTTAAAATGATAACTTTTAAAAATATAGGCAAAATTAAGCAAAAAATAGGGGTTTTTTAAGATACTCTATATACCCCCCCCTTAAACCCCCCCTAATAAGAAAGAATATAAGAGAATGAAAAGAATTCAATTAGGGATAAGAAAATGAAACCAAATAAAGTCATTGATTTAGAAGAAGCTATACGAAAACGTGAGGCTACCATAATCGAAAAATATCTACAGAAGAAACAATATGAGGAGATTAACAAGATCGCCTACAGGCAGATATGGAGAAAAGAGAAACGGCATGCTGAAGTTGCTAAATGATAACAAGAGGATACCCAGGGGAGTCAATATCATAAAAGATTTTCGATATCTTAACCGAGTGGTTAGCGTCGTGTTTATGCCCGCAAAATTAGATTTTTTTGGGGGGGTATAGTGGCAGTTTTGCATTGTGGCACTTGTAACATAGAATTTCAGGGTAGGCCAAACAAGATATATTGTTCTCCTAAGTGCAAAAGGATAATGGAATTTTATCACCGGCGGCAAAAACGAGCATTGAGGCACTTATCCATACCACTAGAAGAAATTAACCAGTGGTCCGATTTACCCACTGAAGAAGAATTGTTTAGAAATTTAAAAACTTGGAATTTCCGCTCATAACGAGTGGTTTAATAAAGCCAATGCACCGAAATTTGCGAGAGGCTAGTTTTAGTGAATTGTTTGATTTTGAAAATTTTCCTGGTGAATCGTATGCGTGATGTTTACGATTCCGGGCTTTCGAGAAGTTGGCAGGGAGAATTATCACGGTCAAGCGAAACCTTTTTAATTTCTGCGAGAGGCTGAAACGAAAGGCGGTAAGGTAGAAGCGTAGAAAAATAGTTTAAATTTGAGTTTACAATAAAGGCGGCTATGTGGAGTCACCCCTTCACATAGCTGCCTTTTTTTTGTGAGTTCACAAATTGAAAAGGAAAACATAATGGAAACAAAAGAGAAAATTAAAAAATTAGCGGCCAGTATTGTGCGCCTAGAACAACAGGCCATGGACCAGGGCCGGAATTTAACACGAGAAGAAAGCGGCCTAATCAGTCAAATGCAGGGGTCAATTCAGGAATTAACCAAGTTATTACCTCAGGCGGCCCTAACAAAGCCAGGTAGTAATCTCGGCGGATCCCTGCGAATTACCGGGCCAAAAAATGGCTATGGCCTGATTAATCCGAACGAGTCAAAGAGCTATCAAAACCTGTTTGGTAATGATGCCGGCCTGACATGGGAAGGCATGGGCGGTACAAAGGATACTGGATTTTTTTCAGCCATTCTAAGTGGCAGACACCATCCCGGATTAAAGCATAATTTTCAAGCAGCCATGACCGAAACCGTGCCTTCTGATGGTGGTTTCGTCATTCCCACAGAATATGCCGAGCGGATTCATAATGTTTCGCTCGAGGATGAAGTGATAATGCCAAATTGCTACGTGCAACCGATGCGCTCAAACGAAATCAAGCTACCCGGAATGACCATAGGGGACCATAGCACTGGATTGATGGGTGGCTTTGTGGCGGCCTACGTAGATGAGGCTGGAACCATTAACGAGCATGACCCGAAAGTTCGACAGATTACCCTAAAATGCAAGAAATTAACAGGGCTTTTGAGGTTCAGCGCAGAATTGACCGAGGACGCACCAGGGGGAGAGGATACAATCATAAACCTGTGTGGAAAAGGGCTTGCCTGGTATAGAGACAAGGCTTTTATCCGAGGAACGGGGGCCGGGGAGCCTCTTGGAATCCTAAACGCTCCTTGCCTGATAGCAGTCGATAAAGAGACAGGACAAAAGGCGGATACCATCATATACGAGAATTTGACGAAAATGATGGCTTCTATGTATGCTGGCAGTTTTAAAAAATCAATATGGATTGCCCACCAGAGCACGATTCCATCTCTTTTGACACTTTCGCTCAGTGTAGGAACCGGCGGGGACCATATTCCTGTAATGAAGGAATCAAACGGCAATTTCACCATGCTAACACGGCCAGTTATCTTTACTGAGAAAACGGAAGTCTTGGGCGACGAAGGCGATATTATTCTGGCGGATTTAAGCCAATATGTGGTGGGTCTCCGTTCTGGTATGAGATTTGACACGAGCATCCACGTTCATTTTGAGACTGACGAGCTACTGGGGCGGATTATAGAACGCCATGATGGAATGCCTTTGTGGAATGAAAGTTTGACCTTAGCAGACGGAAGCACGGAAGTGAGTCCCTTCGTAACATTGGCAGAAAGAGTATAACAATAAAAACACGCCGGGAGAGATCCCGGCTTAATAAAAAGGAGTTTAAAAAATGTATACCGAAGAAATGTATCACATAGTACCGATCCTTAGTGATCAGGATTTAACAGGGGCTGCCGCTATGAGTGGTGACAGTATCAACATGTCAAAATACCATCATTGCACGTATATTGTGGGTTTTCAGGATTTAGATGTGGCTCCGATATATGTGTTGGTTTATTCCGGCGCAACAGACGGAGCCAAGACATCAGCTTTAACTTTCAACTACGCATTTGGCGGCGCGGCTGCAGGCTCAGCAAATTGTGACGTTTATGCTGCGTGGGCCACAAGTGCTAATCTGAGTGTGGCACATGCGACTTACGATAACTACACGCTACTTATCGAGGTCCCGGCAGCTATTATGGATATTGCGAATGGTGAGAAGTGGCTTACAATCGTTTTTGCAGACACAGACACCAACGCAACCGGGAACGTGCAAGTTCATGCGATTCTACATCCGCGCTACGGTGGTTCTGCCATTAGTGCATTGGTATAGGAGGTAAAATTATGGGTATAGCAATTACAACACCTGCAGTCGGAAAATTTGGATTTATACTGAATGCCACGAGCGCGGATGTCTCAGGGTGTGAAGAATTAAAGGCAGCCCCTGCTGCTGGCACATCAATCGTTATAGATCATTTAACAATTAACAATGGGGCTGGTGCTCAGAGTATAACTATTGGAGAGGGTAAGACAGGTGCAGGAGTTACAACGGCACTTATAGGGCCTATTGCAATGGCAATAAATACCTCCATTCAATGGAATTTTTTAAGGGGCGGTATGGTGCTTACGGCGGCCACATCGTTGACCGTTGATTCTGATAGTAATACGGCCGTGTGTGTTTTCGTGCAGGGCCGAATCGTATAACGCTTGCCAGTCTGGACACCCGGTAAGCGGGGCAGTATGGTGTAACCGTGAGGGCACCGCGCCGATAAAAAGGGTAAAAAAACCCTTTACCTCCTCTAAAAAGTGGCGCATCTCGTACTGCCTGAAAATGGAAAAGGCAGGTTTTATAATCTGCCTTTTCTTTAAAATAGGCTCTATAATCGTTTGTTTTTAAAGTGCATAGGGGGGTATGGCTTTTATGCTTAAAATGGAGCCTTGAAGGCGAAATGCTGATAACACCCCTCTAAGAATCGCTTATATGAGACTATCTGAGAGGGGTCAAGGGCTAGGGTATAGATTATTTTTTGGGTTTTTCTTTTTCCTTTAAATAATCAATGAGGATCTTAGAAATTAAATTACTAAGTGTGCGATGCTCCTCATTAGCTATTTCTTGCAATTTGATTTTAATCTGATCGTCTAATTTAATATTAACAGCCATTTTCATATCTCCTTTTTAAATGATTTATTGAAAAAAATCAATATGCCAAATTTGATATAAAAGATTTTTCTTGACACCTTATATACTCTTAGTTTACCTTAGTTTATAAGGTATTACAACATAAAGTTTTATCTGCCAAAAGGATATAATGAAAAATAACCTGAAAATAAGCCGTGAGATTCTGGAGGCCGTGAGGCCCCAGGGGACGTTATATCGCCTGGCAAGTCTCACGGCTTTTTATTTTAAGGGAGGGCATGATGACAAAAGATGAATACATGACCAAAAAAATGAAGATTTTAGGGATGCTGGCAAAGATGCCTGATGATAAGCTGCAAGAGCTCGAGGAGTTTTTGAGAAACCTAATGAGAAAGGAGTTTAATCATGGCAACAATAAGAAAACGAGGCAATTCTTATCAGATTGACTATTTTGACCCTAACGGAAAGAGGGTCCGAAAGTCCTTTGATAAGAAAAAAGATGCAGAGGCAGAGCTCGGCAAGCGTGTTTCTCTTATAGCAGAAAAGCGCTACCTGGACGTTAAGAAGGATTATACAACAACTTTCAAGGAGCTACTGGATAAATATAAAGAGAACTATAAGGATCAACTGAGTTTTCATACCTGGAAGCGTTTTTGCGTCAAGCGATTCAAAGATTATTTTGGAGAGGATACCAGGCTTGACAATATCCGGTATGTTGACCTTGAGACCTACAGAAACTACCTAAAGCAGAAACCTAACCAGCACGGGGGGGTTAGGGCTACTGCCAGTGTCAACAGGGAAATGTCTTGTCTACATCATGTCTTTACCAAGGGCGTTGAATGGGAAATGATGGAGCGCAATCCTTTTGATAAGGGAAAATCCCTTTTGATGAAAGAGAATAATAAGCGGTTTCGATATCTCAATGAGAGTGAAATAACAACCTTGCTTGATAACTGCATCCATGACTACACAAAAGATATTATCGTGACCGTGCTCAATACAGGCATGAGAAGGCAAGAGGTTTTGAGTCTTAAATGGGTGCAGATAAAGGGTGAATTTATCTATCTGTCTGAGACAAAGACGAACGAGTCGAGGCAAATCCCGGTCAATGATGATCTTGCAGTGCTATTTCAGAGTATTAGACAAAGGGTTCAATTACGATCAGAGTATGTCTTTTGTGATGCTAAAGGAAAGCCCTTCAATGATATAAAGACATCGTTTAAAGCGTCTCTAAGGCGTGCAGGGATAGAAGATTTTAGGTTCCATGACCTGAGACATACCTTTGCAAGTCATTTCATAATGAGGGGGGGATCTCTAAAGGAATTACAAGAGATATTAGGTCATAAGAATATTACCATGACCATGAGATATGCTCATTTAAGCCAGGAGACCAAAAAGAAAGCGGTCAATCTTTTAAATGGACTAACCTCTAATAATGGCGCCAGTGAAAATGAAACATGTCACAAACATGTCACATTTCAAAAACAGGCCCTCTGAAAGCCCGCCCTGCTTGACTTTGAGAGTGGCAAGCTACTGATTTTAGCTCAGCAGCCACTATGACCAAACCCACCCTCTCCCCTTTGTGTGGTATCAAGCTCATTCACTTCTTCTACTATTGCCTTAGAAACCTTGTGAATAACCATCTGGGCGATCCTGTCTCCCCTCTTTATAGTTAAGGGTTTCTTTCCCCAGTTGATGGCTATGACACCTATTTCACCCCTATAGTCTGCATCTATAGTGCCAGGAGCATTGACAAATCCAAGGCCATACCTCAAGGCCAATCCGCTCCTGGGTCGTATCTGTGCCTCGTAGCCTTCAGGAAGGGAAATTGATAAACCGGTCTGAATAAGCTTTATATCACCAGGTTGTAGAGTGAGGTCTTTATTAACAGCGGCACGCAGATCAAGGCCGGAGGAACCATCCGATTGATAAGAGGGTAATGGGAGATCTGTGTTATTCCCCAACCTTTTGACTTTCAAGATAATTGTATCCATTCAAAGTACCTAAAACTTTAGTGAATCTACAGCTATCACATCTCTATCCACAGGGCCTAAAGCTGTTATAGAAACGTTGCCTGCTGAAAATATTCTCTCGGATGCATCTATCACCTCATCAAGGGTAACCTTTTCTAATTCTTTTATTAATTCATCATAATGTATATATCTTTCAAAGATAAATTCGTTTCTTGCCAGCCGTAGCATCAAATTACTCACATTTTCTGCACTAAGCAAAATCCCTCCTATAAGATAATCCTTAGCCCTTGCTATATCATCCTCTGATAGATTCCCATTCTTTATTTCCTTAATTAGCAGCTCAATCAATTCCAACACCCTATTAATCTCATTTTTGTCTGTGGCGAGATATATCCTTAGCAGTCCTGTATCTATAAACGCATTCATATAAGAATATACAGAATAGGCCAACCCCCTCTTCTCTCTGATCTCCTGAAAAAGCCTGCTACTCATATTTCCACCGAGTATAGTGTTAAAAATAGCCTCTACGAACCTCTTCTCTCCAGAAAGTGATGATGCCTGAGCACCCACGCAAAGATGCACCTGCTCTAATTCCTTGGGGTAGGACGATACCGTTGGAGTAACTAATGGGACAGGCCTTGTAAAAGAGATATTGTTTCCGTCTGAAAGGGGTTCAAGAAAGGATCTGAAATAGTCGACTACAAGAGTATGGTCCACATTTCCTGCAGCTGCAATAACTACTCTCTTGGGAGAATAAAAGCGGGACACATAATCAAGAATCACTTTTCTGGTAATTTTACTGACTGTTTCCTTTGTGCCCAGAATCGGTCTTCCCAGGGGATCCCCTTGCCAAAATGTTTGGTCAGATAATACATGAACATATTCATCAGGAGTATCCTCTGTCATGCTAATTTCCTGGAGAACAACAGCTTTCTCAAGTTCCAAATCCTTTTCAGCAAATAGAGAATTAATCAATATGTCGGAAAAGAGCTCGGTTAAAAACTGAAGATGTTTATCCAGAACTCTTGCATGAAAACAGGTTTGTTCTTTACCAGTAAATGCATTTGAAAATCCGCCGATTGTGTCGAGATCCTTTGCAATTTGACTAGCAGATCTGTTTGTAGTGCCTTTAAAAATCATATGTTCTATAAAATGAAATATCCCTCTTTCTTTATCAAGCTCATCTCTCGATCCAGCATTCACCCAAATGCCTAAAGAGACAGATTTAGCGTGGGATATGCTTTCAGTAATTATCCTAGTTCCATTTTTAAATATAGTCTTCTTGTAATTGTTCATAATAGTGCGTGCCCTGTTACATAGAGTTTCCTTTGGAACATTTAACAGCATCTGACTCCGACGCTGTACTTTTTAGTTATTCATCTAAGAAAGGTTACGTGGAGCATTTAGCTCCTTAGGAGGGTAAATATTTTAACCCGACTGGGGCGGGTAAAGTTGTTGGCTTAGGACATGGGTATCTTGTAAGCGTTCACAGATTAAAAGGTTCAGAGGTTCAGGGTTGCCTTACCCTCTTTAGCCTTGCCTTTAACTAGGAAATATATGATGAAGGCCAGAACCACCTCGCGGCCGCGGCCGGGTTAAGGATAACATCCTGGAATTAAGTCTCTTAACGTGCCCACGTTTAACATTCTAGCTCATAGATTCTGCCTTTAACTATTGAACCTTTGAACCTAGAACGCAGAACCGTGAACGGATACGGTATCTTCTTATATATCGTCTATGCTATGTTCTAATGCTGCCTTTCTGGAAAGCCTGATCTTCCCGTTCTCAATATCAATAACCTTTACTAAAACCTCATCACCTTCCTTCAGTATATCAGTTACCTTATTTACCCTCTCATTTGCCAATTGAGATATGTGTATCAAACCCTCTGAGCCAGGTAGGACCTCTACAAAGGCGCCAAAATCCATAATCTTGACTACCTTGCCTAAATAAAATTTACCAATTTCTGCCTCCCGAACTATATCCCTTATCATTTCCATGGCCTTCTCTGTACCCTCACTCTCAGTTGAGGCAATCAACACCTTGCCATCATCATCAATATTTATCTGTGTCCCTGTTGTTAAGGTAATATGTCGAATCATTTTCCCTCCAGGGCCAATAATATCCCTTACCTTTTCTGGTTTGACATTTATGGTAGTAATCCTTGGTGCATATTTGGATATTTCTGTCCTCGATTGCGATATAGCCTTATTCATTTCATTCAAGATATGCATTCTTGCTTCTCTTGCCTGATATAAAGCCTTCCCCATTATCTCCTTTTTTAGCCCAGCAATCTTAATATCCATCTGGAGAGCAGTGATACCACTCTTTGTCCCTGTAACCTTAAAATCCATATCACCAAAATGATCCTCATCACCTATAATATCAGTCAATATGGCTACAACATCACCTTCTGAAACAAGACCCATTGCAACCCCAGCCACTGGGTCCTTAATGGGAACACCTGCATCCATCAACGAAAGGGAAGCTCCACATACACTTGCCATAGAAGATGAGCCATTTGATTCCAATATTTCAGACACAACTCTGACTGCATAAGGAAAATCTTCCTTCTCTAATAAAACAGGAAAAATTGCCCTTCTTGCCAGGGCACCATGACCAATCTCTCTCCTGCCAGGAGCTCCTAATCTTTTGGCCTCACCAACGCTAAATGGAGGGAAATTATAATGAAATGTGAATTTTCTAAAAGAGTCCCCATAGATTGATTCTATCTTCTGTTCATCCCTTTCAGTGCCCAGAGTAGTTAAAACCATGGCTTGGGTCTCACCCCTGGTAAATAGAGCTGATCCATGAACCCTTGGCAGAATACCCACTAAACATTCAATCGGCCTTACCCCATTAAATGGCCTTCCATCGATTCTTCTTTCTTCATGTAATATCATATGCCGGACCAAGCTTTTCTCTAAATCATAGGCGGCATTCTTTATCTCTCTTGTCTTATCTTCATATTCCTCTTTTAGTGATTCAATTATATAATCAATGGCTTCAGACCTCTTTTTTTGTCTCACCATCTTTTCACTACATGAGAGCGCCTCCCTTATAAGAGGTTCACCGATCTCTGCCACCTTTGCGTTTAGTTGCTCATCTTTTTCAGCTGTAATAAAAGGTCTTTTATCCTTCCCGACAGACTCCCTCAACTCTATTTGCATATCAATAAGGGGCTGCAAAGATGTGTGACCAAAGAATATTGCCTCAAGCATTTCATCTTCAGAGACAAATTTACCATCGCCTTCAACCATGACTACAGCTTCTTTTGTTCCAGCAACGATCAGGTTTATATCGCTCTCTTCCTGCTCCTCTAATGTGGGAAATGTCATTAATTTACCATCAATCCTCCCTACCCGCACACTTCCAACGGGACCACCAAAGGGAATATCTGATATAGTGATAGCAGCTGAGGCCCCCACAATACCTAAAGGATCAGGATCATTTTCTTTATCAAAGGATAAAACACTTGCAATTACCTGGGTCTCAAAATTGTAGTCATCTGGAAAAAGGGGTCTAAGTGGTCTATCTATCAGCCGAGATGTCAACATCTCTTTTTCGCTTGGCCGCCCCATATCTCGGCGGAAGAAATTACCCGGTATTTTCCCTGCCGCGTATGACATCTCTTGAAAATCAACTGTTAATGGAAAAAAATCAATCCCTTCTCTTTTTTCATCGGTAGACACAACGGTCACCAAAACAACAGTTTCTCCCATTGTTACAACTACTGCCCCGCTTGATTCCTTAGCCACCCTACCTGTCTCAATATTTAGTGTTTTTCCATTGATATTATTTGATATATTCATAATCACCTCTTCAAATTTAATAAATTAACCATTATATGACATGTTCTATTTTCTCAAGCCTAACTCCTGAATGAGAGTCTTGTACTGAGAAGGGTCCCTCCTCTTTATGTAGCTCAAAAAACGCCTTCTTTGGCCCACCATCTTCAAAAGACCTCTCCTTGAGTGGTGATCCTTAGGATGTATCTTAAAATGACCAGTAAGATCATTTATCCGTTTTGTTAAAAGAGCGATTTGAACCTTTGACGAGCCGGTATCCTTATCATGGATTTTAAATTTATCGATAATTTTCCTTTTATCTTTGTTTGTTAAGACCACTTCTATTCCTCCTTCAATACAGTTTATAACATTAGTAAATCACATCAATTGTCAATGGTCTATTTGTGTAGCAATTGGCTAAGACACAATGACAAATGATGTTGTCTATAGTTATGTAAAAACTTTGATTATATTGTACCCGTTCTCATCTTCCTTTAAAATCGCAACCAATTCCTCACCTGTGATTGTCTTTAGATAGTCATTGGAATTGAAAGACGAGATACGTTCCCGAGACAGTTCTCCCCAATTGGGCTGATAGCCATTCCTGATCTTCTTTGCTAATTCATCGGGAATTTCTACCTCGATCATGCCTTTTAAGGCATTTCTTAATGGTAGTATCACCTCGTCAATTGTATTACTGGATAGATGATGAGCTATTTGTATTAGAGTCAAGGCATCATCAACATGAAAGGGGCCACTTTTTATTCTCCTTAAAGAAGTAAGATGTGCCCCTATACCTAAACTTCTGCCTAAATCCGCAGCAAGTGCCCTAATATAGGTCCCGGAGCTACAGCCAACCTCAAACCACACAGTAGGAAGATCTACTGATAATATAGTGATATAATCAACCCTCACATCCTTTGGCTGAAGATCGATAGCAATGCCATTTCGCGCCAATTCATATGCCCTTTTCCCATTATAATGAACAGCTGAGTAAGAAGGCGGAACCTGCTTTATAGTACCTATAAATTGGGTTGTACTCCGTTTGATCATCTCATATGTCAGGCTGCCAATATCTTTTTTATCAATGATCCTTCCTGTTAAATCCTGAGTATCTGTTTCTATTCCGAGCTTGAGTGACGCCTTGTACACCTTATCGTGAGACATTAAAAACGGGGATAATTTCGTTCCCTGGTTTAAAAGAACTATCAATACTCCAGTTGCAAATGGATCAAGTGTACCTGCATGACCAGCTTTTTTTGCCTTTATCAAGCCTTTAATTTTTTCTACAATCCTGAATGAGCTTGGTCCAGACTCCTTATCTACTAATATAATCCCATCTGTTATCCGTAGTCTGTTGCCCGTGGTCCGTTGTTTTCTGTTTGTTGTGTTCATGAGATGCTGCTCGTTGCTGATCTCAAACTCCTCATAGCTAAACAACACTAAGTCCTTGAAAAGACAACACAACCGACTACTGACAGCTAACTATTACCATTACCTAAAACCTCATGCGCTTTATCAAGGAATTCCTGTTTTATCGAATCCAGGCTTCCATGTCTTGTAAAAGCTGCTGCCTTTGGATGACCACCTCCACCAAAATGATATGCTAAATCTGCTACATTTACCCAATCATTAGAGCGCAGGCTAAATTTGTAATAATCCTTTCCAAGTTCTTTTATAAGAACACCTATCTCTACCCCAGAAATAAATCTGGGATAATCAACAAATCTTTCATTGTCAAAATTATCAGCTTTTGCTTTTGAGAACATTTCTTTAGTAATGGTGATCAATCCAACTTTTCCTGCATGAAATATCTCTATTGTCTTTAAGGTCAACTCGAGAAGTCTCAGTTTTTTTAATGAAAATTCATCCATAACCTTTCGCGATATCTTCCAAGGATTGATACCCCACCCCACCATCTCACCTGCAATAGTAAATGCCTCTTTTGTGGTATTTTCATATCTAAATGAACCTGTATCTGTCTGTATAGCCACAAATAAATTTTCCGCTATGTTTTTACTCATTGGTAAATCCACTACCTGTATCAACCGATAAATAATCTCGCCAACAGAGGAACTATTAATATCAACAAGGTTTACATCACCAAACTGAGAATTATTTTCATGATGGTCTATATTTATCAAAGGCTTTATATTACATATATTGGAAGAAATCCCTCCCAACCTTTCATATGTTCCACAGTCAAGGATAAAAAGGGCATCAAATTCTGATTCTGATTCCGGATTAAATCTATCTACTATTCTCTCACTACCTACAAGAAAGGCCATAGAATCTGGTATAGGACCCTCATTAAATAACACAACCTCCTTTCCTGAAAGTATAAGTGCTTCCCCCAAGGCTAATAAGGAGCCAATAGCATCCCCATCAGGGTCCTTATGGCTTGCCAAAAAAAATCTCTTACCTCTTTTCACAATATTAGCTATATCATCTAAAATCACGTGCTCTCTCTTGTTTTCTCTAAAAGATTTTCTATCTTTTCCCCGTATTCAAGAGATACATCATAAATAAAGCGAATAGCTGGAACGTATCGTAGGCGTAGCCTCTCACCTATCTCTTTGCGTATAAATCCTTTTGCGCTTTCAAATCCTGTCTGAACCTGCTTTTTCTGTTCATCCTGGCTAAAAATACTGTAGTAAATATACGCATTTCTCAAATCTTTACTCACCTTAACCTCAGTTAAAGTGACTCCTTTTAACCTTGGATCCTTCACTTTTCTCAAAAGGAGATCAGATATTTCCCGTAAAATCTGGTCACCGACCCTTTGAGATCTATTACCTGCAAGCATGTCACCAATCCCTCAATTCTTTCTTTCGCTCTTACTGATGTTTATTTGCCCTCCGGGGCGTAGGCCCTACGGGCCGGAGGCTGACCACTAATCTCGGACAAATTTACACATTAAATATTTCTATTTTAGAATCGATAATCTCCCCGAGGTAAAGAGAATCAATATACGAGAGAATAGTATCGAGGGCTGAATTCACAAATCGCCTATCATTGGCTAAAGTGCTGATTCCCAACTCTATCAGCTGCCATTTATCATTGGAACCAACCTCACCTATAGATGCATTAAATCTGTGGTGCACCTTGTTTACAATACTTTTTACAACTTTTCTCTTCTCTTTAAGGGATTGCTGATTGTGGATATAGAGGGAAATTTTGAGGGTTCCGACCACCACATCAAAGCTCCACCTTCATCTCTTCTAAGGTATAAAATTCAAAGACATCCCCAGGCTTTATGTCATTATAATTTTCTAATCCCACACCACATTCAAAGCCTGAGGAAACATCTTTTACATCATCTTTAAACCTCTTTAATGAAGACAGGTTCCCATCAAATATAACTACATCATCTCGCAACAGGCGTACCTTGGCACCCCTTTCAATCTTGCCATCAGTTACATAACAACCGGCGACAGTGCCTACCTTGGAGACGTGAAATATCTGTTTGATATCTGCTCTTCCAATAATATTCTCATTGTAAACTGGTTCAAGGAGTCCTTCCATGGCAGACCTTACATCTTCTATCACCTTATAAATGACATCGTAAAATCTTAAATCTACATTTTCTTTTGCTGCAAGGGCTTTAACAACCGGATTTGCCCTCACATTAAAGCAGATAACTATAGCCTTTGAGGCTGAGGCCAGCATTACATCACTTTCTGTTACCGCTCCAGTCCCGCCATGTATAACTTTTAACTTCACGTCTTCTGTGCTTAGTTTCGTTAAAGAATCTATTAAAGCCTCTGCAGATCCTTGCACATCGGCCCTGATTATAATGTTTAATTCCTTCACTTCGCCCTCTTTAATCCTATCAAAAAGATTATCGAGGCTCACAGAATCTCTTGTAGTTACCGTATCTAACCGAGCCTTGGTTTTTCTATGCTCGCTGATTAATTTTGCCTTTTTTTCATCGGAAGTTACTATAAAGTCATCTCCGGCCATAGGTACATCAGAAATACCATATATTTCAACCGGCATAGAGGGCGTTGCCGATTGTATCTTCTGACCTCTATCATTAAGCATTGCCCTTATCCTGCCGTAATTCTCTCCACAAACAAAAAAGTCGCCTTGATTAAGGGTGCCATCACGAATAAGAACAGTGGCAAAGGGACCCCTGTTTTTATCAAGTCTGGCTTCAATAATTGCCCCCCTTGCATGCTTTTTATAATTCGCCTTCGACTCTAATATCTCTGATTGAAGAAGTATGCTGTCAAGTAGTTCATCCACACCGCGTCCTGTCTTAGCAGATATCTCATTGAATAGGGTATCACCACCCCACTCCTCTGATACGAATCCATATTTTGATAATTCTCTCCTCACCTTTTCTGGATCTGCATTTGCCTTGTCGATTTTATTAACAGCAACAACGATTGGAATATTAGCTGCTTTCGCATGATCAATAGCCTCTATTGTTTGCTCCATTACTCCGTCATCAGCAGCAACAACTAATACAATCAAATCTGTTACCTTTGCACCCCTTGCCCGCATTGCAGTAAAGGCTTCATGCCCAGGTGTATCAAGAAACACTAAATCACCATGGGATGTGTGGACGTAATAGGCCCCAATGTGCTGGGTTATTCCGCCAGCTTCTTTGTCGATAACCTTTGATTTTCTAATATAATCAAGAAGAGATGTTTTTCCATGATCGACATGCCCCATTATTGTAACCACTGGTGGTCGAGGGACAAGATCTTCGGGTTTTTCCTCTTCTTCTTTAATTATCTCCTCCTCCTCAAAAGACGAGGGTTCTAATTCATATTCAAACTCACTTGCCACAAGAGAAGCAGAGTCAAAGTCAATTGTCTGATTAATGGTAACCATTATGTCTATTTCCATTAATTTCTTAATGAGCTCTGTGAACTTAATACCCATCCGCCTTGCCAGCTCAGCTACACTTATCGCATCCGGTACCTTTATTCTCCTCTTTATAGCCTTGGGAACAGTTATCTCTGTCTGTTTTAACTTCTTCTTTTCGAGTTTGCCTTTAGCTTTTAATCTACTTCTTGCTTCAAAGCCTTGTTCCCGGTCCCCATAGAGATCCTTCCGCTCAAAAATCTCTCTCCTTCGTCTGCGAAAATCCTTCCGAGGAGTTATTTCTTCCTCTTTATATTTCGTTGCCTTTTTTTCCTTTATCGCTTCTTTTTCTTTTCCAAATTCCTTCTCCGGAGAAATTGCAATTTCAGGTAACGGTATCGTAGTTACCGGCTCCTTATGCTTCGTTACAGGTGGTTGAATTTCTGCCTTTTTTATTATCCTTGCCGGGATAGTCTTGGGTCTCTCTTTTTTCTTCTTCTCAATTGTAGGTTTGACCTCTTTGATAGGTTGTTCAGGAATAGGTATTTCTTTTAATTCCTGCTCAACTTCTTCTTCTAAAACCTCCTCTACTTTTTCCTCTGGCACCCAAATTTCTTCTTCAGAAGGTGGTGTAACTTCCTCTTCAACTATTTGTTCTTCTTGGACTTTTTCCTCTATTTTAGGAATGATTATCTTTCGTCTGCGGATAATGGTCGGCTTTATCCTTTTTTCCTCGAGAATTTCATCGGTTGCCCCTGAAAGATAATCTTTAGCCCGGCCTACATCATCCATATCAAGAGAACTCATATAGTTGTTAATAGAGAAACCAGCACTCTTTAATCGCTCAACCAGTTCGTTAGAACTCATTTTTACTTCTTTGGCTAACTCGTAAACCCTTAACTTACCCATCTACTCCTCCGGGCAATCCCTTCGTTTCTTCATCCGAGGCTTTTTCATTATCAGAAATTACTGTCTGCACATAATTGATGGCCTCCTGGATTAATTCGTTGGCTTTTTTTTCACTTATTCCCTTTATGTTTGCCAAATCAACTTCATCTGCTTTTGCAATATCCTCTATTGATCTAAAACCTATCTCATTAAGAGAGGTTGCCAATTTTTTACCGACACCAGGAAGCTTAAGCAAGGATTGATAATCTTCTTTTAATTTTTCATTATACTCTGAATCGCTAATTGCATCTAATTTCCAGTTTGTAACACGAGATGCTAACCTAACGTTTTGACCCCTTTTTCCAATCGCAAGAGAAAGTTGATCATCCGTTACAACGACTTCCATGCTTCTGTTCTCTTCATCAACTATAACCCTTAAAATTTCGGCGGGGGCCAAGGCATTACATACAAATTTTGCTGAATCAGGGTCCCACGTTATAATATCAATCCGCTCACCTCTTAGTTCTTGAACTACCGCCTGTACCCTTGATCCCTTCACACCAACACATGCCCCTACTGGATCAACATCTCTATCCTTTGAAGCTACTGCTATTTTCGCCCTGCTTCCAGGTTCTCGGGCTACCTGCATAATGGTCACAATGCCATCGGAAATTTCTGGTACTTCATTTTCGAATAGGGCTGATAGAAAGTTAGGATGCGTCCGAGATAATATTATTTGAGGACCTCTGCTGAATTGTTTGACATCATAAATATAGGCTCTGATCCTATCACCCCGTATGTATGTCTCCTTCGGGATTTGTTCTTTAGCAGGAAGTTCAGCTTCTGATTTACCCAGGTTAACAATAATGGAGCCTTTATCAAAACGTTGCACAATGCCGTTAATTATTTCTCCTTTCCTATCCTTAAAGTCATCATACACAGCATCCCTCTCTGCTTCTCTGAGCCTCTGCATTATTACCTGTTTAGCTGACTGAGCCGCTATTCTTCCCAGTGCATCTATATTCGTTTTTATACCCAAACTGTCCCCTATCTCTGATTCTGGATCAAGCTTTCTTGCTTCTTTTAAGGATACCTGAAGCCTCTCATCTGTTACATCCTTTACCACCTCTTTGAACTCAAAAACCTCGATCTCTCCAATTTCCGTATTAAAGCTCACCTCTAACTCATATTCAGAACCAAATTTCTTTTTAACAGCTGAGCTAACTGCCTCTTCCAGAGCCTCTATAAGGGTTTTAGAATCAATCCCTTTATCTCGACTTACCTGATCAATAGCTCTCAATAAATCTGTAATCATCGTCTATTCCCTGCCCATAAAATAATTATCAAATTCATACTTTAGTCTCGCCTTATCTATCTCATTCAAGGGCAATTCGACTAAATTATTATCATCCATTACGAGGCTTATCACCCCTTCCTTTATATCGGCGAGGCACCCAGTAAAATTCCTTCTTTTGTTGATAGGCCTGGACATCTTTACTTGCACCGTCTTACCGATTGAACGTAGAAAATCATCTTCTTTTTTTAATGGCCTGTTCAGACCTGGAGAAGAAACCTCCAGCACATAGGACAAATTAATGATATTCTCTGCCTCAATTAAATCACCAAGCTCCCTACTAATGCTGGTACAGTCGTCTATCGTAACCCCTCCTTGTTTATCTATAAAAACCCTGAGTATCCATCTACCTCTTTCAAATTGAAACTCAACATCCACCAGCTCCATACCAAATTCAGGCAAAAGAGACTCAGTTAAAAGGGATACCGCATTCATAATCCTCTTAGGTTCTGACATTATGTATATCCCTCGTACATAAAAAGCGGGCATAACGGCCCGCTCCCTCAAACCTCACTCAATTGTTGCCAGAGTTAAAAAAAGTACACAACTTTCTGGCTCATCCTCTTTTCAAAGTAACAGTCTTTCCCAAACAACAATTGCGTACCTCGAAAAGGGAACAGAACGCGCTTTACAATAACTTGGAGCGGGCAACGGGGATCGAACCCGCGACACCAAGCTTGGGAAGCTTGTACTCTACCGACTGAGCTATGCCCGCCCAATTAAGTATTTAAATTTATAATAAAAAATCTACATCGAGTCAAGTATAATTTATAGTAATAATTTATAGTAACCGTTCCCGGGTTCACGGTTTATAGGTTCAAGGTTGACCAAAAATCTAAAACGTGCATAACGAACGTAGCATTCTATGGGATAATCATGCATTACTCACCAACCTTGGTAGTTATGGTTTCATTAAGCACTTACCTGCCTATGAGCAAGATCAAAGAAAGAAAGCTAACCCTAAACCCCGCCAGCCATCCTTGCCCGCAGTGCGGCAGGCGGGCATCGGGCAGGGCAGAACCTTCTTCAACCGTAAACGGGTACAATTTTTAAGAGCACACAGGCATAGTATTAATAAAATCTATTTCATACCTTCGAGTTTTATTTGATTGAAGGAAAAAATGATTTCTACGTGCAGTGTAAGGAAAGTCTTTTACAAAAAAATAGATATACTATAGTATCCATAAGCAAAAAAAGATACACATCCTCTAAAGAAACAACAACTCTAAATATCACCCTGTTAAATTTCCCGAAGGGAACCCTATTTAACAGGGCAAGCAAGATTTTGAATAATTACACAATTAGCATCAAAAATGTGCTGCTTGCAGGACTTTCAGGTCTCATGTTAACTGGCAGCTTTGCCCCAATCAATTTGGACTGGATCGCATGGATATCCCTCATCCCTCTCCTCATTAGCCTTGAGAATAAATCACTATCAGATGCATTTAAGATAGGGCTTCTTGCTGGCCTCTTCCACTACCTCACCCTTATTTACTGGATAGTTACTGTACTTTCCCGTTATGGCAATATTAGCCCTATCTTGAGCCTGGCAGCATTGTTGCTTCTTTCGCTTTATCTTTCTCTCTATATGGCCTTTTTTGCACTTGTCGTGGTTACTTTTAAAAAAAATAGGTTATATTCATTGTGGGGAGCGAGCACCTGGGTTGCACTTGAATATGCAAGATCTTATATTATGACCGGCCTCCCGTGGTGTCTTTTAGGGTACAGCCAATATTCCAGGTTGCCACTAATACAGATATCAGATATTGCCGGTGTCTACAGCATATCATTTATTATCGTTCTGGTAAATTTTGCCATATATAATGTAGCTTCTCTCACGATTAAGAAAAAAATGTCGGCTTACACTATAGGGTACAAGTCAGAAGTCACGAGTTATGATCACAATAAACTTAATAGAAAACGGAAAACGGACAACGGGCATACCTTCCAACGTGTCGGGATAGAAACAATTTTCACCTTTTTCCTTCTAGGATGTATACTTGTATATGGCTACAGTCGTTTGAAAGAAAAAGGAGATAATAACTCAAAAGGCAGGGAACTAAGGGCAGTGGTTGTCCAGGGAAATATCGATCAGTCTTTAAAATGGGACTCAGATTTTCAAGAAGAGACAGTGTCTATTTATAAGAAGCTATCCTTAGAATCAGCAGATTTTAAACCTCAGCTCATCATTTGGCCTGAAACTGCGCTTCCATATTTTTTTCAAGACACATCTCATCTTTCTAAGGAAGTATTCGAGGTTGCCAAAATAACCAATGCAAATATTCTGTTTGGTTCTCCTGCATATGTAAAAGATAAAGACAGTATTTTCTATTACAACAGGGCATATATGATATCTAAAAATAGGGTATTTGATTATTATGACAAGGTTCACCTTGTCCCCTTTGGTGAATATGTTCCACTTAAAAAATACATCCCATTTGTCCATCGCTTAGTTCCAGCAGCAGGAGATTTCTCCACTGGTAAGAAAGTAAAACCTATACATTCTCCAGGTCTTAAAATAGGGGCATTAATCTGTTTTGAGACTATCTTTCCTGATATCTCTCGAAAATTCGCTGCCCAAGGAGCTGAGCTTTTAGTAAACCTCACCAATGACGCATGGTTTGGCCGTACCAGTGCCCCTTATCAACACCTAAGTATGGCTGTTTTGAGGTGTGTAGAGAATGGTTTACCTATGGTAAGGGCTGCAAACACTGGGATAAGCGCCTTTATTCTTGCAAATGGAAAGATAGTAGATACAAGTAAGCTCTTTGTAAGGGAGATCTTGCAAAAGAAGATAAAATTAACACACAAAAAAACATTCTATTCACAATTAGGTGATATTTTTGCTATACTATTAACAGTCGCAACAATTATTACATTTCTTTGGATAGTAATAAAAAGGAGATAAACTTATGAATTATGCAGAGATAACAGAAAAAATAGATACCTTGAATAGGAAATTAGATGATATTTGGGAGCATCTTTGACTTAACTGATAGTGAAAAAAGGCTAAAAAAAATAGAAAAAACATTATCTAAAACGGATATCTGGCAAAACAACCAGAATAAAGCAACCGAACTAAGCCAGGAAAGAGGGGTGCTCAGTAACCAATTAGAGGAATGGCATAGATACAAAAATGAGTTAGAAGAGCTCGATATCCTGACCAAGTTAGCCCAAGAAGAAAACGATGAGAAAATGATTTCAGAAGCAAGCACCGATCTTTCTGAGCTGGAAAAAGAGATAAAAAGACACGAACTTCAGACCCTCTTCAGTGATAAAGATGATAAAAGAAATGCAATTGTAGCCATAAATGCAGGCGCAGGAGGAACAGAGGCTCAAGATTGGGTTGAAATGTTATTCAGGCTTTATCTCAAATGGGTAGAGTCCAGAAAGATGCAGACAAAGATTGTTGATCACCTGGCAGGCGATGAGGCAGGAATAAAAAACGTTACCTTTACTGTAAGTGGTCCTTATGCATATGGTTACCTTAAATCGGAGCGTGGTATTCACCGTATGGTCCGGATCTCTCCTTTTGATGCCAGTAGTCGAAGACATACATCATTTGCATCGGTATCTATATTGCCACAGATTGAAGATGACATAAAAATAGATATTAACGAGAAGGATCTAAGGATAGAAACCTTTAGGGCGAGCGGTCCAGGTGGACAGCATGTTAATAAGACCAGCTCTGCTGTAAGGATTACCCACTTACCAACTAATATAGCTATCCAGTGTCAGAATGAAAAGTCCCAGCATCGAAATAAAGAACTGGCATTAAAAATTCTTAAAGCACGCCTCTATGCACTGGAGAAAGAGAAAAAAAACAAAGAAAAAGAGCTTAGACACCAATCCCAGAAAGAGATAGCATGGGGTAATCAAATACGGTCATACACATTCAATCCTTACAGATTAGTAAAAGATCACAGGACAAACCTTGAAGTTGGGGATGTTGATAGGGTGATGAATGGGGATATTGATATATTTATAGATGCCTACCTTAAGTGGCTGCATAATTAAAATCTTATCCACCTTTATAGGCTAACTCCATATCCTTAATGTATAAATCAATGCCATTCACAATGCCAGAAGCAGCGCTCTTGAGGTACGACACGCTTTTAAGCCGTCTATTTTCTATCGTATTTGTAATGTAACCTACCTCAACCAGAATTGCGGGCATCTCAGCACCGATCAAAACATAAAATGGTGCCTGCCGTACACCCCTGTCCTTAACTATCTCGTATCCTTTCCTCAGTTCCTTTACCAAACCATTGTGCACAAATTTTGCCAGCCTGCTCGACTCATTTATCTTTGTGTTAAGCATAAGGTCATTAAGAATCATCTGGAGGTCGCTTATATTTTTTGTAGAGGTAGCATTTTCTCTTGCAGCCACATTCATGCTCTCTTCATCTAAGGCTATATTCAAGATATAGGTCTCTAAGCCTTGAAGTTTACTATTCTTATGCGCATTTACATGAAGGGAGATAAATAGATCTGCCCCTTTCATATTGGCAATTGCGGTTCTTTTTTCCAAAGGCAAAAATACATCACTTCTTCGGGTTAAAATAACCTGGCAATGAAGATCCTCCCTTACTCTTTCTGCCACTAAATTTGCAAGTTTAAGTACAACATCTTTTTCGCTTAGGCCATTTCTTCCAATAGCACCCGGATCTTTTCCACCATGGCCTGCATCAATTACAATCTTCTTTACTCCTAAACCTAACTGTTTTGCTAAAGATATGCCTTCTTTTTTGCCTTCATTTGTTGCTTTTTCTTTCTGAGACCTTTGAGCAACTACTGTTTTTATTGGCTTTACCTCCTGCTCCTCGCCTTGCACATCAACCACAATCCGAAAGGGATCATAAAGGTGAAAGATCCTATATCCTTCCATATTATCAATATCGAGGACAACCCTGACAGTTTTTTTGTCGTGTTGAGCAGCCCGTGCCCTTCTTAACAGCCCGTCTTTAATGAGTATAGAACTTTCTATCTCCTTGCTAATGCAGGAATTTTGTAGATCTACAAAAAGCCGTCTTGGCTTCCTTAGGTCCGGGTCTTTCTTTAACAGATGCTTCTCGTATTTGACTGGGTTCTCCAAGTCGACAACCACTCTCGTGTACGTTGGGGTTGACCAATGCCTGATATCCTTTACCAAGATCAATTTATTTTTCTTGGGCTTGATCTCCTTGACACTTCCTTGTGCAAATCTTTTCTTGCCTAAGAGACGTTCCAACGTATCCATCATCTTAGACGCTTTGACCTTTGCATCTCCATTTGGAAACTTGATCTCTACCTTTATAAATTCAACATAGGCCTGCTTTGGATCCTTTTTATACCTATAAAAAATCAATCCCAATCTGTATTGTGCATCATCAGCCAATCTATGAGTCTTGTATTTCTCTACCAGTTCTCGATAGAGTGATACGGCCGTGTCTATATCAGAATTCCTTCCTGAATAACCATAGAGATTAGTCCATAATTTACACGCAGCGAATAGAGCCTGTGCTGCCTCATCTGTTCCTGGAAATGTCTTATAAGTTTTTTCATACCTCTTTATGCATCTTTCCCAATTATGTCTGTATTTCTTTTTAGCTTGAGATTGATAAAGGTTTTTTGTGCACACCTCTGCCTTGTGTAAAAGAATTTTGGCAGAATTGGGCTTTGCGATAGCAATTCGATGAAAGGCATTGAAAAAGAGGGCAAGGAACAGGGGTAAAAAGAAAAATATCAGCACATGTTTTTCAAGTAGTAATCTGCGTATCATATAAAAACCTTTTGATTTAACATATAGGAAATTTATCCCGCTGTATGCGGGAAAATAATCTATTTTTTTTAGCTGCAATATATTGCATTCACCTGGAATGATGGAGTGTCGGAGTACTGGAGTAATGGTTAGGAAGGCCTGAAGAATTATTTTTTTACTATAGACCCATCACTCCAATACACCACTACTCCAACCCGCCCGCCTCGCCTGAGCGAGAGCGATGGCGGGCAGGTACCCCAATTGGGGCAAAGCCCTAAATACGGGAATGCAGAGATTTAAGAAGACACATTACCATTAGACACGTTAGGAGAAGATGACTTTATGATATCTATAGAATCCCATTTCAAGCACTGTGGGCACTTCCACACGAGTTCATCTGGTCTGTAACCACAATTGCTACATTGAAACTTTAAATAGGGATAATGTAATATTGCAAGGAGATCTTTGTATGCCTCTAAGGCCTCTTCATTTCTGCCTTCCTTTAAAAGTATCTCCCCTAAAAATTTTCTCGCATTTAAAAATGATGAGACCGATTTAATAGCCTGATTCAGTACATCCAAAGCAGAGTCTGCCTCCCCCTTATTATAGAGATACTTGGCTAAGGCTAAACTTATAAAGCTATCAGAATTTTTTCGGGCAGACTCTCGTAAAAAATCCTCTACGCCCTTTAGATTCTTCATCGTTGAATAGGTCTTTTCTAACCTTTGATAGACCAGAAAAGTAAACTGAGGTGCCACATCAACTACCCTCTTCCATGTAGATAAGGCTTTTTTATGCTCCTGCTGACTAAAATAGAGATCACCCAAATGAAGATAGATGTCAACGCATTTATCAAAGATTGAGATAGCCTTTTTGTAAGATTTCTCAGCACTTACTATATCACCGTTCTTTTCCTGTATCTTCCCTAACTCTGTTTTTTGATGGGCAAGGATATGCCGGTGATCACCCTTTATGAGTTTTGAGATAGACTGTCTCGTTTTAAAGGCCTTTTCCCAATCGTACATATCTTCGTAAATTCGTTCGATCTGCTCAAGGGCTTCTATATTGTTTGGGTCATCCCCAAGAACTTCCTGAAATGCCGATATCGCACGATTTAAAAATCCACCCTTCCTGTAATCTAGCCCCAGATCAAAGATTGCTCTCAACCTTACCTCTTTGTCCAGATTAGGTCTTAAGATTATTCCCTGTCGTATCCTTATAGCCCTCTCTATATCTCCCTTAGATCTATAAAGATGGCCCAAAGCGACATAGGTCTCGATAGTATCTGAGTTAATCTTAACCGACTTTGTGAACTGTTCGATAGCCTGATCTGGCTTATTGGAAAGTATGTGCTGAATGCCCTGAAAGAAAGCTTTATCTCCCCTATCCAGTTGTTTTCTAAGCTTTTCAGCACGTCTTGATCTAATAAACCTATCTATAAGGAGACCACATACAAAGGCAATGATTAACCAGACGCCAAATCTAATATCAGGATTGATAAAAAATAAATTTTTGATTTCTTCCCACATACTAAATACAATCCAATCCCTTACCAATGATCAAATCCTACTCCTGATTTTCTTCTGACAGCTCCATATCTTCTATCTTACTTTCAACAATAGGCAGGTTTCTCAAAGAATTCAGTTCTTTGTCTTTTCCTCTTTTCTCCTTGGAAATTATTCTTATTTCCTTCTTCAATTTAAAGCGCTCAAATATACCGTATAAACTAGCTATGAGGATACCGAGCAGAAAGACAATTATAATAACCAAATAAAATGCCATTGGTTCAGTTTTCCAGTCCCAAAAATAAAGGTCAACTTTAAGTGTCAATTTCTGGGATAACTGCGTAAGATTTTCAACAATAAGTACCACGACAAGTAACATCAATACTATACTTATAATAGCCTTTATATGTTTCATAAAATCCTCCTATAATTTTAAAGAATATTTTTTCATGTCTTAAACTATTCGAAAAAAGGTAACAATTTTCGATATGTCTCTTGAATATGCTCTGGAATTACCCTCACTTCTCCACATACAGTCATGTAATTAGTATCTCCACCCCATCGAGGAACAATATGAAAATGGATATGATCTTCAACACCGGCCCCTGCTGCCTTTCCCAGATTTAAGCCTATATTAAAGCCCTCTGGCCTCAACACCTCTTTTAGAACGCCAATAGACTTTTCAACTTGTATGATGAGGTCAAGTTTTTCCTCCGATGATAGTGCATTCAAAGTGGAAATGTGTCGCAAAGGGGCTATTAAAAGATGTCCATTTATATAAGGAAACTTGTTCATCAGGATAATGCTTAAGTTACCAATAAATAAAATTAACCTTTGTTCATCTTGGCTTCTGTCTTCGCCTGGACAAAATATGCACTCCCCTTTATTATCGGAGCTCACATATTCCATTCTCCAGGGCGCCCAAAGAATCTCCATCTTATACCCTCAAACTGTAATTATAGTAGAATGTATTTCGTCATTTACATCCAAGATCCCGATCGAATGGGATCCACTCATCCTGAAACCAGTGGCAGTTCCTGGATTAAAAAAAATAACTCCATTATCAATATGGTTAGCCGATTTGTGAGAATGGCCATAAATAATGGCATGGACATCATTAAACTCTGGCCTTATCCTCTTTTCTATTCCAAAAGGGGAGCCCCATCCATGTATTAATCCCAAACGGAAACCATGTACCTCTAGTATCTTTTTTTTAGGAAATTTCTTTTTTATATCAAAATTGTCCATATTTCCATGAACTATATGGAGTGGCTTCTGGCTTAAAAAATCGACTATTTCTTCAGAAATAAGATCTCCAGTATGGATAATCATATCCACATCAGAGAAATAGTTCGTATATATATCAATAAGGTGAGAATTCACTTCTTTTAGGTGGGTATCTGAAATAACTCCAATCTTCATTGTAATAGAATTGGTAAACAAGAGTAGCTATTGTCTTCCTAAAAATTTGAAAAAGTATAACAGAATATAAAAAAAAAAGACAAGCCTAAACCGATCCTGAAATTACGCAATTAATATTGACATACTTTAACAATCTCAATATACTCTGCCAATCAAACTTTTTCACCCACCCCATGCCCACATATATGTCAACGTCTTACTATCACCGTTTAAGGAGGAAAATATGAAAGTTCTTGTATATGGCACCGGAGGTAGAGATCACTCACTTGCTGATAAATATGGAGACAGTCAACATGTTGAAAAGGTCTATTTTTTTCCTGGTAATGCTGGAGTGCCTTACACGCTGAAGGGAAAAAGGAAATTGATAGAATGTAAAGATATAAGAGACTTTAACGAGGTAGCGAAATTTTGCGTGGAAAACAACATTGATTTGATCGATGTAGGTTCAGAAAACCCTCTTGAGGAGGGTTTGGTTGATATCTTGAATGAAAAAGGAATGAGAACCATTGGCCCAAAGAGAGAATATGTGAGATTAGAGAGTGACAGAGCATTTACCGATAATATCTTAAGGGAAATAGGGGTAGGTAAGCCAGAATATAGGGTTTTTGATAACCCAGAAGAGGCAAAAAAATATGTGAGGAATATTGGATATCAGGTTTTTGTAAAGGCAAACGGCCTTGCAGCAGGAAAAGGTGCCATAGGGTGCGATAATGTCATCCAAGCCGAGAGCGCAATTGACAAAATAATGGTAGAAAAAATATTTGGAAAATCAGGCGATAAGGTTGTTATAGAAGAAAGAAAGTATGGCACTGAAATCTCCTTTTATGTCTACCTGGATGGTACACATGCGCTTCCTTTAAAAATGTTTGTTCAGGACTACAAACAGGCCTTTGACCAGAATGATGAGGAATCAATTGCTGAGTTTGGTGGAAATCTCAATACAGGTGGCACTGGATGTTATGCACCCCATAAACTTGTGACCCCATGGCTAGTAAACAGGATTATAAAAGAGATTGTAAACCCTACAGTGGATGCAATTTACAACAGGGGTGATTTAGGTTTAGGATGGAATTATAAAGGTGTTTTATACTTCGGATTGAATCTTGATCCTTACAACCAACTGGATGTCTTTGAAATTAATGTAAGACATGGCGATCCTGAGTGGGAAGTGCTTTCAAGAAAACTAAGTACGGATCTCTTCGAGATAGGGATGGCAGTGTGGGAAGGGAATTTGGATCAAATTCATCCTGTCTGGAATAACCAGCACTATGTAGATATAGTTGCTATGGAAGGCCGCTCAAAGGCAAGTAAGGGATGGAACAAAGGATATCCAGGCCGCTATGGAAAAGGCCATGTGATAGCAGGATTGGATACTATAGAAAAGGGAATTGCCATCTACTTTTCAGGCGTAAGGGAGGATTCAGAAAGAGGCCTTGTCACAGACGGTGGAAGAGTGCTGCATATAATTGCTGGCGATGCAACACTGGAAGGTGCGAAAGAAAAGGCTTACAGGAACGTAGAGTATCTATCTTTGTTAGATCATAATAACAATAATATAAATTGTTTACGATATAGAAAAACAATAGGAGCTTAGCCTTTTTTTGGCGCAGCATTCTCAAACAATGGCTCATCAAAATCTAACACCTTTAAAGGGCTTTCCCCAGTAAATAGCCTTATTATTTTTCCAACAGTATAGGCATTGCCTTTAAGGAGTAATTTACAGTTTTCAAAACTACAACCGGCAACAGTAGTTTCCCCTTTCTCCAGAACAATAATACAATCCTTAAACTTACAATGATTAAAATATTTACCATCAAGCTCTAACTTTTGTCCGGAAAAGACAGAATTGTTATATTGAACCCTATATCCTTCCATTTCCTTACTGTTTTTTGTAAAACCTCCTGCAGGGTTCATCCTTGGAT
>Ga0307380_10001070_pt1 | contig 41129 bp, 26 predicted proteins | sample UN3MG_FD_202239 | JGI IMG/M metagenome (GOLD analysis project Ga0307380, IMG submission 202239) | Soil microbial communities from Risofladan, Vaasa, Finland - UN-3 | ecosystem: Environmental > Terrestrial > Soil > Coastal area > Acid sulfate soil | place: Finland: Risofladan, Vaasa | collected...
CTTCAACGTCGATACCATGCATTGACTCAGCGTCTTGCGCTGCTTCAAAGGTCCAACGTGCGCTTAACTTACGCGTCTTAGCTTCAACAACCTGTTTTAAGATCTGAACGTTCATTCTACGTCCTGGATTTCCTTCTAAGCTAGCTGTGCTTCCTGCGCGAGCAGTAGCCGCATCACCAGCGTAGGCTGTAGCGATCTTAAATGGGCTTAATGCTTCATCACCTGCAACGGTATCAGTGTTTGTAGGACTGGTATCGTTCATGGTATCCGCATAACGGACACGCAAGGTATGAATTTGTGCAACTGGACCTTGCATTGGCTGTACGCCAACGATCTCATTTGCAATAACTGTAGGCATCACACGTCGAATAACGGGAAGGATAACTCTGTTCAAAGTTGCCATGTTGCCCGATGCAGTTGCACCAGCAGTAGCATTTTCAACAAGTTTCTTTCTTGTGTTTTCTAGTATAATTGCCATTGTTGTGCGGCGAGTCCCTTTGAGACCCTCTAACAGGGCTTCTTTGGTTTCACCCCAACGGCTTTCTAGTAATGGTTGTTTCATTGTACTTCTCTCCTTTGTATTTACTTGTTATTTGTTACTTGTTCAGCCCTGCTAGGTGCTTAATCTCAATAATGTTATTCACACTATCGTAATCAGCTGCCTTCTTAGCAGTTTTATCACCAGTAACTTCTCTATGTCCCTCGGTGATCATCTTTGGAGATGACCTACGGGAGCCATTAAGAACTGCTGGTAGATACTTGTCAAATGCAGACTTTAGCTTAGGTGTCTGCACGTTCTCAAGTAGTTCACGCATTATGCTTGCCTTCTCTTTGGTAAGAGTCGTTAAGAGTTCGTTTAATGTACGATCCCTTTGGGCGCCTTCTACGAGTTGTTGCTTTTCGGAAATCACTTTTCTACTCTCACTAATCACTTTGTCCTTAATCGCTAATTGGGTTTTCAGCTTCTTAAGTTCTTCGTTTTCGTTAAGATGAGTAATAGCAAATTCACCAGCAAAAGCTTCGTAAATTTTACGACCAAACATATTTTCACGTGCTAGCTTGATGTCATTCTTAAACTGTTTTAGTTCAGCTTTTAGATTTTTGGTAACTGCCTCTTTAACAAGCTTGGCGCTACGCTGAACAAATTGTTTCTTAATTTCTACTAGACCAGCTCTGGCTCTAGTAATAAGCTTAACTTTTGTTTCAGTAACGTCTTTCTTGTCTTTTGCGAAGTCATTAAGTTCTTCTGCGAGAGAATTAATTACGAATTGTTCCAGCTTACTCATAATTGCTGACTGATTCTTCCTATCTTCTCTCAATTCCTTAATTTCTTCAGCTAGTCTTTTTGCTAGGAAATTCTGAAAACTCTTGCCTGTAGTCTGAACATAGCGTTTGAACGCTACTCTTTCTTCAGCAATCTTTTTCTTATCGTTTGCAAATTCAACTAACTCTTCTCTAAGAGATTCGTTTACCATCTTTTCTACAGCTTCAACCATTACAGCTTTATCGTGTTCATAACGATTCGCAAACTCCTGACGAAGTTCCGCTTTGGCACTTTCTTTTGCTTCGGCGATCTGATTATCCCAAGCTTCCTGAATCTGATTCTTGGTTTCTTCATTTACGATTCCGCTATCGATTAATGGTTTGATAGCTTCTAGCATTTATGGTTCTCCTTATTTTCCATGTTTTAAGTCCTTAATGAGACGCAACATAGCGTCCTTTAAGTACTTTTGTACCCTCGAGTCTGCACTGGCGTCCTTAGCCATTTCGAATGTCCTATGACCAAATTTCATATTCATCAGCCCCTCATATATGGGCGTCGGATATGCACCTGGTGCGCTAGGCTGTGCAACGACATCAATAGTTACTATTTCAAATTCGCTAACGGTACCGGAAGCTTCATTTACATTACCGCTTCCTCTACTGCTAACTCCTAATTTTACTCCCGACTCCAACATAGTCTTAACTAAATTTCCCATTGGAGTAGGAATAATTTTCATTTTACCGAACCCGTTAGGCCCGTCCATCCACATCTCTGTGATAACGTGACTAACGCGATCTAAATTAACCTTCAGGTCATCGGGGTGATCAACTTCACCTAGTACACTGTAACCTGTTTTGATTTGTTCATTAACAGATTTGACTGCTTGACTAATTTCATCCACTGGATACACACGTTGGTTAGCATTTTTAACGCCACCTTGTATACAGATACCTTTAAGATATAGATCCTTTCCCTCGCCAGCGTTCTCAACAATTATTTGAGCCTGGTCGAAGGAAAGGTGTTCACGCAATAATACAGTCATATTATTAAGTTACTTATAAAGTGCTTCTTTTGTTAACACCCGATGGCTCGGATGTAACTGGGCTTTTAGCACTTCCCTGTCTAACTCTGCCACCTGCAACATTCTGGAAACTTCCAGCGTGCTTTAGGTTTGCTGGCTTGTCGGTTGATGGAGGAGTAGTTCCGTCTGGGTTAGAGTTTGTTCCGCCTTTGACTAAGTTCTTAGCAGTTCCACCCATGTCATTCTTACCAGCTACAACCGAGCTCTTATTTACGTTAGCTCCTGCTCCGCCAGCTGCAACACCCTTACCTTCTGTGTTTTCTGGTGCATTTACTTTCTCAATATATTCACGCATTAGGTCCGATGCTGATGTCGGTGTCGATCTGCGGCTTTCAATTGGATCTGCCATTGGATCAACACCCATTGCTTCTGGATCATCGTCCATTGCTTCTGGATCATCGTCCATTGCTTCTGGATCTGCCATTGGATCATCGTCCATTGCTTCTGGATCTGCCATTGGATCATCACCCATTTCGTCTGACATAATTGCGTCAAATTCGCTCTTAAGTTCATCAAGTGCGTCTTCGAGATCTAATACTCTATCTTCAATTGCGCCTTCGGCTGGTACTTCGTCTCCCATAGCTTCTGGATCTGCCATTGGATCATCGTCCATTGCTTCTGGATCTGCCATTGGATCATCACCCATTGCTTCTGGATCATCGCCCATAGGCATTTCGTCGTCGTCCTCAGCTACTTTGCCGTATGCAATATCTAACAGTTGATCGCTGTTTTCCTCAAGTGAGCCCTTAACGCTCTCTTGTGCAACACCGTAGAAACTTGCTACTTTGGATAGTAGTTCTCCGTGATCGCCTTCATTGATCGAACCGTCTACATAGTCCAATAACTGTTTTGCTTCTTCAGCAGTAATAACTTTACCTAGTGTCTTTGCGCTATCTGTAATTTCTTCGTTCTCAACTTCATCTGTAATGTCGTCGATAATATCACCAGTTTTGTCATTGCTTACATCTGCAAAATCTTCATCGCTTATTAGACTTTCATAAATCTTGCGGCTTGTTTCAACTGTAATGTCGTGGAATAAACTACGAGCTTTATCAGTTTCGCCGTTTGTTAAAAATTCAACTATCTGTTCATACTTGTTCATAATTGTTCCTTTATAATATGACTGTAAAATTATTTACTGGAAAATGAAAAAAAGCACCGTAATTGGTGCTTTTTGGGGTCATTTGACGAAAGAAACGTTAAAGTGCTGAGGCCTCTGGTTTAATTCCGTATTGATTTTTAATTTTTGATAATTTCTGCTGCATTTCCACTGCTCTTAAATCGTTCATTAAACGCAGTTTATTAATGTGCCTTAGCGTTAAACGTGTCTTTCTAGTGTCGGACATTTCTAACTTACTTTGGTCAACGTCGGGGGAGAACATAGGATCTTGTTGGTCAGTTCCTGTCTCCGAATCAAAGATTTCAAATAGATGCATTAAATTATTTACCAAATATATTAGACAGGAGCTTCTGGCGCTGGAGCAATTCCAGCAAGTCCGCCGGGACCCTCAGGAGCAGGGCCTTCTAAGCCTTCTAATCCTGTACCGCCCATTGCATCGGCTTCTTCTGCACCTAATAGATCGTTAGTTAAGTCCAAGTCAGCATCAATGCCAGATCCGGTAATACCCACTGCTCGCATACCAACATCATCTGCATCACCTGCCTGGTCACCAGCAACTTCTTCTTCCCAGAGACGATCATTTTCTTCCATCTCTTCGTCACTCAGGCCTAAGAATCGTTTTAGCAAGAATCTTTTCGATAGATAAGCATAACCTTCTAATGAGGTATATGCTTGTGCTCGACTGTTATCAAGTTCAATCTGTCTGTAGTTGGAGAAGTTTTGTGGCTCGTTAAATTTAATATCAAAAATGCTACCTTCAACGTTAATGCCTCTCCAACGCAAGAACATTTTAAATTCTAAATCAAGTTTTTCAATAATTAAGTTTTGTAGACGCTTGCAATATTGATTGAAACGCCATTCCTGAATTAATGCCGTGCCCACCTTGCCGTCGTTAAACTGTGCCGTTCCATCTTCAGGGCCAGTCGGAAGGTAACTACTTGGAATTCTTAATCCTCTGAACAATTTATTAGTAAAGTATCTTAAGTCATCAATCTCACCTAAGTTCTGTCCGCCCGATAATGTATCTACGCTACTGCCTCGTCCGTCGGCAGTAACTGGGAAAAAGTAATCTTCATTAATTGATAATGGATTATATGTTGCGTCCATCATGTTTGATCCACCACCAGTAGCAGTAGGAATTCGTCGCTGCCAAATTTCGTTCTTAACTCTTTCTACGAATTGCATAGCTAAGTGAGCAGGCATATTACCTACATCAATTTTAAACACACGACGTTCTGGTGCTCGTTGTATTCTGTAAATTAAAATCGAATCTTCAAGTAATTCTTTTTGTTTGAATACTTTAAAAACTAATTCCAATATGCTATTACCGAACGGCCAATTAATATCTAAGCCTTCAGTTAAACTTAAATGTACAATGTGTTCTGCATTGATAGCTGATTCATTTTGTGCAACTGAGAAACGTGAACCACCTGAGGAGTAAGGAGTGTTTGGTTGAATGTATGCACTGTTGGCTCCGCCAGACTGTGGATGGTTAGTAAACACATCCGTTGTGCTAATCATTGTTGCTGTTAAGTTTTGAAAGTTAGGGCCGACTTCTTTTAAAATATACTGTTCCGGTTCTTTGCCCTGACTCTCATTCACAATAACTTTGATAACCTTACCCATGTCAACCCAAAACAATTCAAACGTTTCTGGATCACGTATAAAGATTTGATCTCCATACTTCATAACGTTTCTAAACATTTTGAACATACGTTTATTAAATTCATTTAAGGAACACCATTGTTGAAGTTGTTCCTTAAGTAATTTCACTTCTCTATCAGTAGCTTGTTCTTTAAATACCAAATCGAACGGAGTTTCGTTCTCAATGTTGAGCTGTGTACAAAATTCAGAAATAATGTCTAGTGCTGAGTTAACCTCACTATCCAAATCCATATGTTCGTATTGGTTATAACGTTCTAATCTGTTTGGATGCCCGACGTATACCTCTGGAAGGTTATACTGATAGTTTCTGTATCCAAAGCCATCAATGTTACGTTGGTCTTTGGAGAACGGGCTAACGTTATTAATTTCAATTATTCGAAAATGTTTTTTCCACGACATTATTAATTTGTTCCTGTTGTTTATTTACTCTATTACTGGTTGTCAACTATATTCTTGCTATAGCCGACGTTTCTATCAAACAGCCTAATTAATTCTTCCAATTGGCTAGAATTTTTGTCGCGCAACATCTCAATTGATTTTTCTAATTTTTCAGTCTGATTTTTGTTGACGTCAATTAAAGAGGCTAATTGTTTTACAAGTTCCTTATTAGATTCAACATCGGGTGTTATAACGTCTGTAAGAGGAGTTTTAGATGGTGACATTGCTGCCATTGCTAAACTGGTTCCCCCGTAACCCTTGGCTCGTGCGCGGACTGGTGAGCTGCTCATCATTGACTTTACTGCGGCATCACCTTCTTCGGCACTAGATTTCGCATCTAAGAATTTAGGAATATATTCGCTAGCAGCATCATATATTCCTTTTAATGTAAGTCCTATAGCTACTGGAGGTATTAATCTTCCTCCTATTTTAGTTAATGCAGATAATATTCCTTTGGATGCTCCACCACTAACTGCTCCAGATGCTGCCGAACCCAATTTTGTTGCTAGACCCTTGCCTTGTCGCAACCCTTGCAATGTTTTTTCTGTCACTGAGGGCACAGCCTTGGCAGCACTACCAAACATTTTATCACCACCCATACCGCCGAATCTATTATGTAATTTTTTTCCAGCGCCGTATCCTAAACTACCTACCGCTGCACCAGTAGCTATTTCATTCATTCCTATTCCTGATCCAAAGAAGCCATCGTCTTCTGCTTCTCCAGGTCGAACTGCGCCAACGTAGTGCATTAATGGATCAACAACTGCATTCTTAAATATGTCAAACATCTTGACGGTCATTTTTGTATACAGATTAAATATTTTACTATCTGTAAATACCTTTTCTACATCCTGTGCCATTTTCTGTGCAGCATGGGCAGCGTCTCGAACTCCAGTAGTCAATGCATCAGTTGCTGATTTCATTCCTGTGACTTGATCGTTAGCAGCATCGACTGATTTTTTAGTAATTTTAATTGTCGAATCTAATACTTCACCTAATAACGCTGCAACATCTTTAAAAGCCCCACTCGGTGACATTGCTGCCATTGCTAAACCTCGTGTATCGTTAAGAATACTTTCTCTAATTTGTTTATTGTATTTGCTAGACAATTCATTTTCTTTTGCTAAACCTAATGTCCCGTTGTGGAATGCTGCAAGTTGTTCTTGTTGTTTAGCTGCTGCGCCTTGAACATTACTAGCGTATATTGCGCCTTCTTTATTAACAACACTGCCAAAGACAACTAATTCTTTAAAGTTCTTTCTTTGAATTGCTGGCATAACTGCCATTGCTTCTAAAATATCTTGTTGTTCTTTAGCTGTCTTTCCTGCAAGTTTTTGTCTAAATGCCAATTCATTAGCAGAATCTCTAGCCTCTTGCATTTTCTTCTTAGCGTCTTCTCCGGTAATAGAGGAAATAATTCTTAAGTTCTCAGCATACCTAGCCGTCTCTTCAGCAACCATTCTTTTAGTAACTGTTTGTCCGGCACCTTGTCTACTCATATCGGCAATTACTTCTGCCTGAAGCTCGCCGATTTCTTGGAAACCATATCCTAATTGAAGTAATTGATCAAATGTACCTTCCTGCTTCATAATTTGAGTTGACTTGCCAATCATCTTTAGGCCTTCGGTAACACCAACACCTAATATTGATAATGTTGACCCTGACTTTGTTGCAATTTCTCCAAATTGTTGTAGTGTAAACCCTGCCGCATACGCACTATCTCTCATTTCAGTCATGCCACCAGTGAACGTTGCGCCGGCGCCCGCCATCGATCTATAAGTCTTAATTGTTTTTTCTAATTCTTTAACAGTGGTTTCTAAAACTACTCCGCCTAACTTACTTGCGCCTTCAGAAACTGTTTTTACACCAATGCCAAGGCCTTCGAGGGCAAGTCCTACTAGTTTAATATAACCACCCTTACCAAATATTAATAGTGCGTCACCTGCCCTAGATAGCATGTCACCAAAAGTACTACCAGCCTTCCCCGCGGTATCTAAACCAGCTCTAAATACAGTTTGTGATACTGATGTAGCACTACCAGAATCAAGTAGACCTTTTGTAACATCTCCTATCACTGCTCCGATTTTTGTTATTCCGACGCCGAGATTAACAACTGATTTAGTAGTCATTTTAGCTGCTAAACTTACACCAGTTAACCCAGCAGTCAATTCACCTTTGATGTGTTTCTTTATAACTTCGCTAAACGATCTTCCGGCATCTGTGAGTGCTTTTTTGGAATCTTTTAAAGCGTTCTGAAGTTCTTTTTGTTTCTTGGTTAGTTCCTCATAAATTTCTTTTCTATCCCCACCTTGTTCCTTTTCTTTTTCACGTTGTTTGTCAATCGCATTAATACTTTCTTCAATAGCTGCTATGTGATCTTTAAGGGACTTGGCAGAATCTTTACCTAATTTCCCAAATGCCCAATTCATATGTGTGATATTGTCGGTTGTATCCTTAGATAACTTATCCCACGTCTTCATACTCTTAATTCGTCGTTTGTCGTAATCATTATCAACGTTAAGTCTGGATTTTGCTGCATCCGCAACTTTAGAGTTAAACTTGTTGAGAGTTTCAATTAATGATTCAATTGCGTCGTTTAGATCGTCAGGATTAAAATCAGCCATTTTTATACCAATAAATACTAGTATATTTATAGGATCTAATTATTATGGAAATGCAACCAAATCCACTTGTTAAACACTTTCGAAAACCAGCAATTTATGTTAAGTTACCAAGTAAAGGAATGTATTGGAAGGAAGGATCAATCGAATTACCAGTCAACGGAGAAATTCCGATTTATCCAATGACAACAAAAGATGAGATAATGCTGAGAACTCCAGACGCATTACTTAACGGAGAAAGCACAGTTAATACCGTTCAAAGTTGTTGTCCTAGTATTAAGAATGCCTGGGAAATGCCAAGCGTAGATATCGATTACCTGCTTATAGCAATACGAATTGCTAGTTATGGGCATGAGTTGAAATTTGATTCAACGTGTCCAGAATGTAAAGCTGTTTCACCGTATGCGGCAGATTTAAGGAATGCATTAGAACAATTAGCAATGCCTGATTACACACAGTGGCACAAAATTGAAGATTTAGAATTTAAATTTCGTCCACAAAACTATTTTGAATTTAATAATGAGAATCAAGCTAAGTTTGCAGAAGAACAAACAATGAGAATTCTTGAAGATCCAAATCTCGACGAGAAGGATCGTAGCTTAAAGCTTAAAGACAGTTTATCTAACCTATTAAATATCAATCTTCAAAGTCTATCAATTAGTACTGAGATTATTAAAGTCGATGGAATAGAAGTAACTGATAAAAAACAAATAATAGAATACTATGAAAATTCAGATAGTAAAGTAATCCGTGAAGTACAAAAAGTTCTTAGTGGTTTTGCAGAGGTTATGGCACTTAAACCGTTCAAGATAAAATGTGATGAATGTAGCTTTGAATATTCTACTAACTTTGAGTTTGATCATGCAAGTTTTTTCGCCGACGGCTTTTGATTTTAGATAACGACGCTATCGTAGGGCTATTAGAGCAATACGAGAACGAGTCAAAAGCCTTTACTGTCGAAGCGTTTAAGTTTACATGGTACATGCGCGGCGGCTTGTCCTATGAAACTGCATATGAGTTAAGTCAATTTGAACGTGACACAATTCATAAGTTGATAGAGGAAAACTTCGAGACTACTAAGAAAACCGGACTGCCATTCTTTTAAGATGTTCTTCGAACATCTGTCTTTCGCTAGCGCTCAGACATTTTATCTTTTAGTACCGTATCCTAATAGTAAGCTTTAGATATTTCGTCAGATCTGAGGTCATAATTCGCCCGTCCGCGGGCAAAATATGATATAGACATTCGTCGAGTCCATAGTCATCTTGTTAAAAGAGATTGCAATTAAGCATGGAGGCAGTTGGCCTATCTCCCCCTACTCTAGCTTCGTCATACCAACGGAACCGCTAACATCCCTAACAATCGAAATATAGTCAGCTTAGGTTGTACCTGTTTCACAGAGCCTAAATTTTTTAGTTTATTGTAGCGCTCAAAATTATCCGACGGCGTCGCTCCTTGGCGGCAGTCTCGATGAGAGTCGACCAACGCCGACCAAACAGTGCTACTATGTGCAAAGAGCCTTAACGGCGTCTTTGTTAAATTGCCAAAAGTTGTTATATTCGGTGATCTGCCAGAGTGAGTTATCTTTTTGATGGTGGTACTGAATGCCTAAGGGTTGGGCTAATGGTGGGAAATGTTTTGCTTCGGTAGCTATGTATTTGCCTTTGTTGTTAAACTTCATAATCAATATATTAAAGTCACCCTCGTCAGCTGCGTCTAATAATTGATCAATCCATTCGTCTAGTTGTCTAATTGGGCCTGAGAAAAATAAGTGAAACGGGAAGTCTTTGTATGATTTGCATTCCGCATTGAATTTTGGAAACGATTCTCCTGGGACAATGTCACCTTTAAAGTTTCGTATTTGTCCTTCATGCAAAATACTTTTACGGACGACATTTTTGCCACCCGTATATGCCCCACTTCCCGGAGCCCGTATAAAGCTTTCGTTATACATGCTGGATAAGAATCTTGCTACATCTCTTTCCCAACTTGATCCTTTGGCTTTAGACGGACTTGGCATCAATTACTTAACTAATGAAACTTTTGCTTCCTGAATCTCCGATCGACGTACTTTTAGGAGTTTGCTCATCTCAGATAAAGCTTTACGGGCTCTAGCTGCTGATGCTTTAACACCTTTGGTAACGAATCTTTCGTTTTCGTTAGTGTATGTTCCAACTAATTCAATAATTCTGTTGTGTGTATCTGTGTTCATAGTTGTTTCCTTTGTAAACATAGTTATACCATGCAAATTAACGCTAAAAATTTATGTCCATTTTAATGAGATTACAATAGCATCCTCTTCTGATTCAAATTTTAAGGCGTGGTTGTCGAATGTGAATCTTTTGTCAGATTTATGATTCTCAAGTAAGTCCGATAATCGTCTGAAATCTGCATCATAGCGCCATTCCGTATACGGAACGGTAACCCAATTATCTGTGTTAATTCCCTCGGTTGAATATAAGTATTTCATGTTTGCTTCCATTTCAATAAGAACATTGTAGCATCATATTCGTTCTCAAACAATACGGTTGTTATCCGATCACGCCGATTAATAACTGCAAACCCTTTGTCGGATTTAAAGGAGTGCAGAGCATTTACTAAATCACTGTGTCTATACTCGTGTGGGTCTCCAAAAAATGATTCTATGGGTACACGAATCCATCCCTCAGTGTATTGTTCATAATATTGATGGTACATAGGATCGAAGTGCAAATTCATTATTTGATGATCTTATCCTGCACTAATAATCTCGTTTTAAATCCTACCGACTCACGTTGTTTAACTGAGGCAATATTGTTTACGTTTACATTGCCAGACAATTTTTTAACGCCCCAACGTTTTGCTAGGGCCTCATAGTACTCATGCATAAATTGATATAGGCGTTGTCCTCGATGGTCTTTGTTAACACTAGTCATCTCAATCCAAATATAAGATTGTTCCGCAACGTGTCTAAACACTGTCGAAGCAACGACAGGCCCAGGCTCACCGTCTGTAATATCTCGGACATACATAGTTTGGCATTCATCATCTTTCCAAAACGTCATACCGTAGCCAGCACCACTCTCAACCATTTCTGCAACCCCATGTAGAAAACTAGGGTACGCTGGACTTAGTGCTAAGTGGTCACTATAAAAACAGACATACGTTCGTTCGTTTTTATTAGAGACATAATGTCCTAACCGTTCAGTTTTCATAATGCTGTTGCTCCCACATCTACATAATTACTGTAGCTTGTAAATCCATTTTCCTTAATAACATGCAAGACATTATTTACTCTTGCTGCTAGTTCATCTTTATGGCTAATTAACCAAATACTCTTGTTTAAGTCTCTGCTCATGCGCTTTAAGATTCCCATAGCAGCTTCAACGCCAGAACTGTCTAGTCCACTGTCGATCAATTCGTCAATGAACAGTAGGTTAACAGGCTTGTACAAACTTTCCCAAACATCTCTAAATGCCCAGCTTAAACTTAGTATCAACCTATTGCGCTCACCTCTGCTAAGGTTGTCAAAGTCTAAGTCACGTCCAAGTTCTTTAATGTCTACGCTCAAATCGTTTAAGAACGTTACGCTATGTGGCAAGCCAATCTTGTCTAAGTAAATTTCCAGTCTAGAATTTAAGTAGTTTAGGTTTTGATCAATAATACGCTTGCGAATAAAACTGTCTTTGCTTGTTAACAGCTTTAGTAAAAATTCTTGGTGCTCTTTTAACTTCACTAACTCATTCATCATATCATAGTTAACTTCAACAACAGCTTTGACGGTCATTTCTGTAATTTGATCTTTATATGGGTCTTGCGCAGCTATTTTAGTCGTAAGCTGATGGTTTAAGTTTTCAAAGCTAGACTTGTGGTTGTAAGCATCTTCTAATTTAGAATAGAATGTGTCCGCTAGTTTTTTGTCCTCAAAGCCTAGGGTTTTGATTTTGTTTTGTAATTCTTCTAAGCTAGATTCTGCTAGACTTAGTTCAGTTTTAGATTTTTTAAGTTCCGTTTTCTTCGCTTTGATAATGCTGTTGTGTTTTGTGTCATGTAATTTTTGTCCACATGCATAGCATTTGTGTTCAGCTAGGCTTTTTATTTCGACGTCTAGTTTTTCTACAGTTTTGAGAATTTGATCTGCTTCTTTGATGGTTCTAGTTAAGTCCTTATTGACTGTATTAAACTCTCGCTTCTCATTGTTAAACGTTTTCCAAGTTTCGTGCAGAGATAATTCTTTTTCAATATCTACTTCCTCTAGTGCAGATAAAGCTTTTTGAATCTTGGCTAGATCCTCGTCGTGTTGTTTAATCCAAAGTACGTGACGCCTCTTTAAATTGTCAATCTGTTCTTCCACTCTTGTGTTTGCTTCCTGGTTAGCTTTGATCTTGTAATCTTCCTCAACGATCATATCTTTTGTTGTCTTAATCTGCTCTTTCAATACTTCAGCTTTTTCACTGAGAAGAGTGATACCTAATAGCTGTTCGATAATTGAACGTTGATCTGAGGCCTTTAAACTAAGGAATGGTTCGGTGTATGTATTGAGGGCGACAATATGTTTGAACATGTCGTGGGACATTCCGATTAATCGTTCTATGTCGTGCTGTGTCTGTCTACTGTCACCCTGAGAATTGTCGTCTGTTATCTCCTTTTCTTCGTTGTTAACAAAGAATTTTAACAGGTTTACTTTCCGTCCTCGTTCAATGTGATAGGATGTTCCTTCGCATTCAAACGTAATAGTAACTAACATGTTCTTATTGTTAGTTTTGTTAATTAGGTTGTCGCGCTTAATATTGGTAAGAGCTTGTCCGTACAGTGCATAACTCAAAGCATTGACTATAGTAGTCTTCCCAGTACCATTTCTAGCACCTGCGTCGTCTCCACCTAAATCGAGGTTTTCTCCCAGTACTAATGTTAAGTCAGTTCGATCAAAGTCGATAGCTTGCGTAACATTACCAATGCTCATAAAGTTTTTAACTGTTAGGTTCTTTATCTTTATACTCATCAATTATAAATGTTTATAGATATCCAACAAAATATTTTTGTCGAAGTGATCGCTCTCAATAGCGGTTAACTGTCCAAACACAATTTGATCTACACTTTCAAATTTAATCTCAGCTTTGTTCTCATACTCATGCAATTCTTTTTTCGCAGGAATTAACGTAATTTCTCTTAGTTTGTAGGTCTTTACGAACGTTTCCTTAACAAAATTCGCTTCTTCGTAGCTAATATCAACGTCTAAATTAACCCGTATATGCATGTTGGGCTTTAGTAGTTTTTCAGGGTCTTCTAATAATGTAGAGAAATCGTATACAGAATAGGTAGGCTGATCAGGCCATGTATGGTACTCCGGCTTCTTGCCCCATTCCAATACCATGCAGCCTCGTTCGGTATCACCTGCATCAGCGTAGTTATGTGGGAAACAATTTCCCATATACGTGATGTTTTTATTTGTTTGTCGTTTGTGGAAGTGTCCGGAGAAGACCTGCCCGACATTGCTGAAGTCTTCGCGCTTAATTTCCCCCTGGTCCGGCATTTCAATCATTGCATTCATTTTAAAGTGAGGCAATTCAAAATGGCCAAACATGTACTGTTCGCTTATCTTAGCAATTTGTTTGTACTCCTGCCCAACCATCCACGGGATCAATGCAACGTTGTCTATAATTGTAAAATCATTAATAACATTTATGTTTGGAATATGTTTTGCCCACTCGATACTTTTGACATCGCGTTTGTCTCTATAGTAAAGATCGTGGTTACCTGGAATGAAGTACACCTGTTTGAAGTTTTCACTTAGAAGTTCCAAACATCGTAAACTATAATTCAAAGTTATGATATTGATGCTTGCTCTGTTGTTATGGTAATCGCCCAAGAAAAAACAAGTCTCGCATTCTTCTTTCTTAGCAACGGTGATCATCCACTTAACGAAATTGATGCAATCGTTATTATGAATTTGACTGTTACTTTTTGCGCCGAGATGAATATCTGTAAATGCAATTGCCTTATTAAAAAGTTTTTTCATGTGTTAAAGTATATAGCAAATTTACACGGAACTCAAACAGTTCGTGTTCAATTCACCCCCATTTTAATAGCCACACAGATATATCATCTTTCTCGGTGAAGCCCCACCATTCTTCAAGTCCCTGACTGTAATAACAAAAAATTGATCCTTTGAGGTTTTCTTTGCACCAATTAAAAAAAGTTCCTTTTCGACCTTCATTAAGATCAATAGGTTTGGTATTAATAAACCAATGTGCTGGAGGCTTTGTGTGATCAGGATTTAAGAATGGGTCAGTCTCGGGCATAAACAAAGCACCCTCGTCTATCCCACCTTCATAAACCATTATTGCAATAAAATCAGCCCTCGTTGCGATCATTCATATTCTTCGCTATGAGCGCCGCCACCTCCGGAGTTCTGTCTAGTGTAACTAGGAGATAGGTTATTCATTTCTAGTATGTCATCTCTTATGTTTTGATTTTTCTTTTCGATGTTTAACACTCTAGTAAACGAATTCGATATGACCGCAGTGTAATATGCAAACGGGTTTTGACTTTTACTTTCGTCGAACTGTAATCCTATTTGTATTAGTTGCAGCAATGCTTGGTTACGCATTTCGTCGTTGTAAGTATAGCCTCGCCAGTTTCCTCTAGTAGCATAACGCTCACACAACTTCATAAACATTAGTGCAAGTTTATTTGTCATGTTGCCGTGATCTTTCTGAAAGTGACCAGTCTTAAAATCGCCAATCCAATGTGATCTTCCGACTACGCGCGGCCGACCGTTTTTGTCTATCCTATAGTGTTGGAACGCCGGGAAATTTACCTTAACGTATTTTTTAACGATTTGTAATTTTTTAAGTAATGCCTCATCTGGTTCATTCTCAGCATCGATCTCATCTTCTATCGCTTTATTTTTGTCTATGTCTTCGGGTATATGCTCCAATGTCATTACACGGAAAATTAGATCCTGGTCCCGTATTTCTCTCGGTTTGATTTGCCTCAGTTTGCTACGATCCTTGACAAGATCTAACTGTTGCTTCATTAGCCTATCAATTCTATTTTTCTTTGCATTTCTTATGTTTGATGGGTTAATTTGTGTCAGTTTCTTTAAGATTATGTCATAATCGGCGTCTTCCGGCTTCTTATAGACGCAATACGTGGTTTTGCTCTTGTGTATTTCTAATAATAAGTCTTTGTTATTCAGATAGTTGTGTCGCATGGAACTCCTATGTAGATAATAATGTACTATTATAAAGGAAATAAATAATAATGCAAGACTAATTTATATTTACTTATTATGGCGCTATCAGATTTTTTATCAGCAGGCATTTTACCCGGAGAAAAGTCATTTCCAGGCGGAATCACGGCCGGAATAGGTGATCTCACCAGGCATATACCAACACAAGGCATTACCGGAGCAATCACTAGGCTCTTCGGTGGAACTGGACTGGTACAAAATCCTCCACGAGCATTTAGCCCCGAAAATATGACGTTTCGAGATCAAAACGGTACGCCGATTGAAAGTGACTGGCGAGTAAGAATAGGATTTCCAGATGGTTTAGCACAGAGCTTATATTCGCAAGGATTGATGGCACCATTGATGGAAACCAACGGAGTAGTATTTCCGTACACACCGAACATTTCAATTAACTATTCTGCTGATTGGCAGGGACAACGTTTAACACAATCAAACTACACACCATTATTTTATTCGTCTAGCGATGTACAAGACATGACTATTAGTGGACAGTTCACCGCGATGAACGCAGCTGAAGCTAGATATTTGTTAGCAGTTATTACATTTTGTAGACTAGCAACAAAAATGTTTTTCGGTACTGGAGAGAACGCAGGTAACCCTCCACCAATACTGCATTTAAATGGATACGGTAAGCATCATTTTAATAATGTTCCCGTTGCATTAAAGATGGCAAACTATCAATTGCCGGGTGATGTCGATTATATTTCCGCAGGCACAGACGAAAACGTTGATTATTCTGGTTACGGAGTCACAGGTCAACCCGGTGCAGCACCTGCTACAGCTAGCGGAGATAATACTAGAGTTCCGACAGACATGATGATTGCATTCACAGTTCAGCCGATTTACAGCAGAAGACAGGTTTCAACATTCAATTATAATCAGTTTGCTAGTGGAGAGATGATTACTAGAGGCTTCATTTAATGGGAGCAACTTATAATAAAACCAGTATGTACTACGAAACTTCTATATACGGAGATAGTTTTTTAGATTTATATGAACCTCGATACATTCCTCGTTTACAGGATGACGTTGTATTTCTAATTACTGAAGTGTACAAATATAAACCAGACTTACTAGCGGCAGATCTTTACCAAGATTCCAGACTATGGTGGGTGTTTACTGCTAGAAATCCAAACTTATTGAAAGATCCAATATTTGATTTCCTTCCAGGCAGACAGATTTTTATACCCAAAAAAGAAGAACTAATAAATGCGTTAGGGCTGTAACAAATGGCATTGACATTTGAGAGCGTTGACGTTACTGGTAAATTTGTTTATTACGATTCCAATCTTGGAAAACGAGTTCTTCTAAGTACTCCTCCCACTGACGAACAATTAAATACCAGAAACTATTTAGGTCAGGATCAGACCACCGGACGTCATAGATTTGAAGATTATAATACTGGCGGCCTGGTCACAGCATCACAATTTCAGAATGTTGCTAGCCCAACAAAACGTGAACAGCTTCTTCGCAGTGCAGCTTTAAAAGCCGCTGCACCAATCATATCTGCTCTTAATCCTCAGCAAATAACTGATGGCGCAACGAGTTTAGTTACTACACAAATTGACAATTTAAGAAAAGCAGCAACAAGCTTTCCTGGTGCTGACGAATTCCAAGGCGCATTTACTGCTCTTCGTGCATCCTCTGACGATGCAGCGTTGGCAGGCGTAGAGCGCCATGCCGCCCTCCAGGAAAATGAATACGGAATAAACAACGGAATCACAAACGTAATTAGTGGACCCTCAGACCCTGGTGCAGTATCGACAAACTCGACAACAGCCAGGAAATTTAATCCGATTCCAAACGTACTGCACAATTTTACTACATATACCTATAGTTTAAGCTTACATGCGATGAAGATTGATCAATACAACGAGTTAATGACCAACGGTCTTAGTACATATAGAAGCGAAAATGTGTTAATAGCATCAGCCGGTAGGCACGGCGCCGACACAGGATTGACAAGACATCGTATATGGAAAAATGACTTTTATTTCGATAAAATGACGCTGGAGTCAGTGGTCGGAACAAATAATAAGGGCAGAGGCAGTAATGTTTTAACTGTTGACTTTACTGTAGTTGAGCCTTACGGAATAACTCTATTAGATCGATTATCTTTAACTGCTGATGAATTAGGGTATAACAATCCCACTGAAATGATTTACCTATTACAAATTGATTTTTTCGGATATGACGATGAAAATCTTAACCCAACAAAAATTGATAAAACGCAGCGTCGGATCCCAATAAAAATTATTCGGGTTGAAGCGGGATATAATCATAATGGTGCAACATATAATATCACTGGGATAGTTGTTAGTCATTCTGCATTTGATGAATCTAATATAAACATCCAAACGCCAGCAAGACTAGGTAACGGTAAAAACTTAAATCTAGAATCATTCATAGGATCGAACGCAGGCGAAATTGAAAGGCTATCGAAGGAATTGTTAAAACATCACGACGCCAGAAAAAGATACAAAGATTCTAAACTTATTACTGACGGAAGTCCTCCTGTGCCTTTAAAAATAGGAGTTAGAATTCCAACATTAGGTGATGCAGGCTTAGGATCGATATTAAATGCTTATTGGATATGGGCAAAGGATGAGTTTAAGTATGAAGAAATCCCATATATCTTTAATATTCTTTTGCAAGACTCTGCAGACAAAACGGTAAAAATGAAAAATATTACTGTATCGTCAAAGCAATTACACAACTTAAGAAATAAAGCAGGATCAATTGAGGCCGATAAGGTGCTCGCTGCGAAAGAACAAGCCGCAGCTGGTTCGAACCCAACCGTTGAGGGCCAAAATATTTCATTCCCTATCGGTACTAGTATAATCGATATTATAAATGACTTGTTAAAAATATCCGATTACTTTTTAAAACAAACAGTTGAATCAGAAACGGACGATACAAAAGAACAAGATAATAGGCAAGGTAAAAGGTCTTCTGGTAATCTTACTCCACTCAACTTTTTTAAGATTACGCCATCAATAACTTTCGGACCATTTATTAAAAAAATGAATGCCTACCAAAAAAAGATCACTATTGGAATTACACCGTTTAAGTATTATGGTAATCGTTTACCGTTCGGCGGCCAAGGTGCCCCAAAGAAATCTGATTGTATAAAGGAGTATAATTATTTGTTTACCGGTAAAAACATAGATGTGATAGATTTAAAAATTGATTTTAATACAGCCTTTTATAGTTTCTTAACTGCAGGTGCATACTCCGACTCTGAGTCGGACAGAGCCCTGGGCGCAGGAGCACGTCCGCGAGGTAAAAAAGAGGCGGCCGGAGTAGACCGCACTAGTGAACTTGCTGGTAAACAACTTTTGGTGCCGAGTAGTAAGGGCGCGATAGACCCGACTCAGGCCGACCAACAAAGTTTACGAGTAAATGATTTGTTTAATAATATCTATTCATCATCGAAGGCTGATATGCTAGCCATTGACATGAAAATACTCGGTGACCCGTCGTATATACAAGAACAAGAAGCACTGTTTGATTTTCTATTAGAAAGAACTCAACGTGCAGAAGATCCAAGATTATTTAAGTCTGGAAGTTTAGTAGTTAACGACGGCGATCTGCTAGTCAATGTTAATTTTAGATTAGCCAATGACATTAATACAACAACAGGGTTACATACATTCGCAGATGATGACATAGGAATAAAAGGAAGATATTTTTCCGGAATATACAAAGTCTTAACTATAAAAAGCGAATTTAGTAAGGGGGTGTTCACCCAAGATTTATCAATGGTTAGGGCATATAACGACGAGGAATCAAAAGCTGCTGGCAAAGTAAAACCATCTCCGCGAGATAGCATAATATCTATGGCGGATTTAGAAGCTCCGACCGCCAACTCAAGCACTTTGACAGCAGGGCTTGGAGCAATTGACACAGCAGAATATGATGGTCTTACTGATCCGTTGTCGACCGTAACATCGGGTGTTTTAACGTCTGTAAATAGCACAATTGCTGGATTACAAGCCCAGGCAGTCGATGACTTAAATGCAGTTACAAATAATGCTACATTACAAGCTACATCGCTGCTAAATGCAGATAGAACACTAGCCGCCGCCGGATTATCAGGTGCAGGAATATTGAACTCAACCGAAGACTTACTGATTAAGCAAGTCAGATCAAGGAACGATGGGCTTTTTATAGATGATGGAGACACAGGATAATATATGGCAATTGATCGAAGAAGACCCAATAAAACACCAGAGTATCTAGAGGAAACTAGCGTTCACGTTGGTAAATGGATTGGAACATACATTGGCGTTGTTAGACGGACGGTAGACACACAAAAAATGGGTAGACTGTTGGTGTTTGTTCCACAAATCTCAAATAAAGATGATCAAGAAAATTGGATAAGTGTAAGTTATGCTCCGCCGTTTTACGGAAGTACAAATCCTCAATATTCAACTAATAAATTAGAAGTTTCGCCACAGAACAAATTCGGCCAAACAAAACATAGTTATGGTATGTGGTTTGTTCCGCCTGATCCAGGTGTTAGGGTACTGCTCACATTTATCAACGGCGATTTAAATAAAGGTTTCTGGTTTGCTTGCATTCCAGATTCACACAGCCATCACATGGTTCCTAGCTTGGGTGCTACCGGTGCCTCTACATACAAAGTAGATGAAATAGATCAAGCAATTCCGTCGACAAGCAGACCTAACCAAGTACCAGTAGTTGAATACTCAGAATCTACTGAAAATGATATTAATCCAAACTGGGCATCAATAGAAAAACCTCTGCACAAGACTCAATTTAGTATACTAGAAAATCAAGGCTTAGAATTTGATTATCTTCGTGGCGCTATTAAAAGTGGTAGTCAACGTCAGACACCAAGTACTACGTTTGGTATTAGTACTCCTGGTCGCCCAAGTCCTGATACATTTAACTTAGAAAATGATCCTGCCGCAGAATCAAAATTACGAGGAAACTCTGTAACAGATGAACAGGTTACTCCTAAGTACAGAAAAGGTGGACATACGTTTGTTATGGACGACGGCGACATCTTCGGTGAGAACAACTTTTTTAGAATAAAAACTGGTAGTGGGCATCAAGTATTACTGCACGACACCGGAAAGTTTATCTATATCACTAACAGTACAGGTACATCCTGGATTGAATTAAATGAGAAAGGTGATATTGAAATCTTCGCCGACGGCAACTTTAGCTTAAGGTCAGCTCAGTCTATTAACTTACATGCAGATAAGAATATTAACATGTATGCAGGCAATGGAATTTTTGTGGCAGCCGAAGGTGAGATTAAAACGGATTCGAAAATTTTAGCATGTAAGACTACTGGAGAGATACAATTAACTGCTAATACAGAATTACTACTTAAATCTGGAACGGCACTGAACATTGATGCTGGTTCCGGCGGCTCAATGAAATCTGGTGGTTCATTGGGATTAGAAGGCAACCCGATTTATTTGAACTCAGGCGGAACACAATCGGTGACTGCATTGCCGGGAATTAAACGCAAGTCGTATCCAAACTCAGTTAAGGTTGGGCCTAACTATAAAACAATTCAAAATAGGATCTCTTCAACTGTTGATAGAGTTCCAATACATGAGCCAGATCCTGCTCACCACAAAGTGTCTCTAAACAGAACCGGAATAACATCTTTATCCGCTAGTGTAGTTAATAGAGAACTAGGCAGAGTGCCTGCAATCAATCAAGGTACTGGTAATTATGGTAAAGTTGGAGGAACTGATCAAACTAAGTCTCCCGCAACAACTGGCAAGTCATCAAAGAGCTTGAAACCATATCTAGCTAGACAGCCAGATCCGGAAGTACCGATTAAAGGACTGACTGCTGACGAAACTAAAGTTTATCTAGCAGGTGTCGGCAAAAGAGAGAGCGGTGGTGACTACAGTATAAGGGAAGCAAAAAATGGTAACTACTTAGGCAAGTACCAAATGGGTGCAGCCGCATTGGCAGATAACGGATACATTAAACCGGAGTATGTTAAAATGTATGGTACCAAGGCAGTAAGGTATCCAGAAGCATGGACAGGAAAAGACGGCGTACATAGTGATGAGGAGTTCCTTGCTGCACCGGCAGTACAGGAAAGAGCGATTGTAAGCTACACAAATAAGAATTATGATGCACTAAAAAGTTCAGGTGGAATTCAACCCGGGGACGATGCTGGAACAGTAGCTGGTATGTTACAGGCTTCGCACTTATTGGGCCCTGGCGGAAGCAAGAATGGCGGTTCAGGTGCATGGCGCGTAAGATGGGGCGACGGAGGAGGCACCGATGCCAACAATACATCAGGAAAATCGTACTTTGATCTAGGAAGACAGTCGATCGCCTCACTAACTAAGGATGGAAATTTGGTATAATGCCTACATATAAAGGATTTACTACACAAGAACACCCACATAAATTTAGATTAACCGACTTTGCATTGGTTAAGCGCGATTTGTTGAATCACTTTAACATTAGAAAAGGTGAGAAACTGATGAATCCGAAATTTGGATGTGGAATTTGGGACTTTTTGTTTGAACCTTTTACAGAGTCCACTAAACAATCAATAATTAAAGAGGTAGCTTTCGTTATTAACTATGATCCTCGGGTTAATGCCGAAGCAATCACAATTACTACGTTTGAACATGGTATACAAATTGAGATGGACTTGAGCTATGTTAATACAAATCAGGTTGAAAAGATGTTAATTCAATTTGATAAGACATCTGCTACTGCCTACGGCATTTACTAATAAAGTAGTAGTTTATCAATCTAAATAAATAGTTTTAATAGGGTAACCCATGGCAGAAACCACACGACAACAGAATTTACTCGTAGCTGAGGACTGGAAAAAGATATACCAAAGTTTCAGGAACGCTGACTTCCAAGCGTACGACTACGAAAATTTACGGAAGGCAATGATAGATTATCTAAAGTTATATTACCCTGAGGATTTTAACGACTTTATTGAGAGCGACGAATATATTGCTCTTATTGATTTAATTGCTTACTTAGGACAGAGCCTAGCTTTTAGAGCAGACTTAAATACTCGCGAAAACTTTATTGATACAGCCGAACGACGCGACAGCGTTCTACGTTTAGCAAAACTAATCAGCTACAAAGGAAAAAGAAACAACCCTGCTTCTGGATTATTGAAAGTTGATAGCTTACGAACTTCGGAGTCTTTAATTGACAGTGAAGGAATTGATCTTACTAACTTTACAGTATTTTGGAACGACAACACGAACGACAATTGGCTAGAACAATTTGTTACGATTCTAAACGCAGCTTTTGTTTCAACACAACGAGTCGGTAAGTCAGGTAACAGCCAAGATATTAATAATATACAAACAGATGAATACAAAGTTAATACTAACACTGGTGATAATATATTTAAATTCCGATCTGAGGTGCAGGGATCAAATACAGATTTCGAAGTTATTAGCGCAACTACATTAGATCAGCCATACATTTATGAAGTGGATCCAGGCAACAATGATGCATTTAGTATTTTAAACAGAAACGATTCTCTAGGAAATTCTAGTAACGACACTGGTTGGTTTGTATATTTCAAGCAAGGATTTTTACAGAGCTTGGATCTTAACTTACTTGAAAGTTTGTCGAATAGAGTAGTTAACATAAACGTTGACAATATTAACGGATCGGATGTTTGGTATTACAAATTAGACGAAGCCGGCAATGTGTCTGATCTTTGGCAGGCTGTTCCTAGTGTAGGATTTACTAACATCGCTTACAATAAAATAAGTTCTACGAATAGAAAAATTTATGAAGTCAACACAAGACTGAATGACCAAATTGATTTAGCATTTGGTAATGGGGTGTTTGCTGAAATTCCTCAGGGAAAGTTTAGGTTGTACTACAGAACAAGTAATGCCAGAACATACAAAATAGTTCCAAACGATATTAGCAATGTTGTTATTACTATTCCGTACGTCAGTAAGAACAACAAACAAGAAACATTAACCCTTGTTGTTAGCTTAAAGTATACAGTTAGTAATGCACGGGCTAGAGAAACCCTAGACAGTATTAAACAAAAGGCACCACAAAACTTCTATACACAAAACAGAATGGTAAATGGTGAGGACTATAACATCCTACCGTTTACATTATTTGAAAACGTAATTAAGTCTAAAGCAGTTAATAGAACTAGCAGCGGGATTAGTAGATTCTTAGACGTGCGCGATGTAACAGGAAAGTATAGTAGCACAAACATTTTCTGTGATGACGGAATTATATTTAATGAGGAAACATTAAACAGTTTCTCTTTTGAATTTGCTAACAAGAGCGATATACAAAACTTTATCGAAACACAGCTTCTACCGTTATTCAACTTAGAATCTATGTTGCATTTTTACTATGATAGATATCCTCGAACAGTACCTACTGGAGTTTATTGGCATAAAGAATCTACCCAGTCAAACGGATCAACAGGATACTATAAGAATATCTCAGGCGATGCCCTTACTATCGGCAACTATGTTGCCCCATCATCGGATAGATATTACCTTCGTGTAGGTGCATTAGTTAAGCATTGGGCAGGAACTGGACAGTATTTTAACTTGAACAGACAAATTGTCTCAGGTTCCCCGTCGGTTGAAGGGGAAAGCGAATACATTTGGTCGTCTATTAAATCTGTCGAGGTTGACGGAATATACGATCAGGAAGAATTAGACTTTAAACAGCAGGGTCCAGTAATTATTAATGAGATAATCCCCTCAGATGCAGAAATTGTAGAAATTATTCCTACGTTTAGTAATAGTCTATCGAGTGTATTGAGAATCAGCATTCTAAACAAAATTAACGAGTATAAAGACTTCGGCTTAGGATATGATCAGGAAACGTTTAGCTACTACATAATCAATGGTGAAGACATTGACATTACCTCAGACTTTAGCCTGCAATATGCAGAAGACACAAGTCAAGCAAATCTAGACTCAAGCTGGTTGGTAAGACTAGAGACAGATGGGTCTACTTATATTGTATATTTCAGAGGATTGGATTATGTGTTTGAGAGTGTATTGCAAACTAGGTTTTACTTTGACAAGTCATTAAAAGTATATGATGTCAGAGTCGGCTCAATTATCCAAGACGCTATTACAGTGTTAAAATATAACACATTGCCGGATACAGTAAGTCCGATGATTGTTCCTAAAGTATTGCAAATTTACGACAGCATTATTGAGGATGACGGTTATAGAAATAGCAAAAGAATTAAGGTTACGTTTAACGATTTAGATGACGACGGCGTCCCAGCTAACCCTGACTTCTTTACAGAAATTGTTGCTCCTCTAGTTGATCCGGAAAACAAGAAAGTATTTTATAGAACTGTTGAGGGAGACGAATTTCCGCTCGACAGTGGATATGTTGTTCAGAACTACGATAACTTAGACGATATAGAAACTAACAAAGCAAATTACGAAAACGGCACAATATTTTATGCTCTTACATCAGATGCGTTTTATGTATTGTCTATCGTTGGCGAAGTTAGAACCATAGACATTGCAACAGAATATTCGTGGAAAACTGGAAGACAAGACTTAGCGTTTCAATACAGACACAACAGTCCAAACAATAGAAGGATAGATCCAAGTCCAAATAACATGATCGATCTATATATGTTGATTAGCACTTATGATACAGATTATAGGAATTGGATAACTGATACTACAGGACAAGTTATAAAACCGGATGAACCAACAAGTGAAGAATTAAGACTAGAGTTTAGTGAACTTGAAAATTTTAAAATGGTAAGCGACACAATTATCTATAACAGTGCTAAATTTAAACCTCTCTTTGGCGACCAGGCCAACGTTGCCTTACGCGCTACATTTAAAGTTGTTAAAAGTGGTAGCACATCAATTAGTGATTCAGAAATCAAAGTTAAGTTGATTGATGCAATGAATAATTACTTTGCTATTGAGAATTGGGATTTTGGAGAAACGTTCTTCTACACAGAATTAAGTTCATACCTACACAAAGAGCTAGCAACTTTTGTAAGCAGTATTGTTCTTGTACCTCAGGATTCATCGTTAACATTTGGAAGCTTGTTTCAAATTAATGCAGAACCAGACGAAATATTTGTCAGTGCAGCCACGGTTAATAACGTAGAAGTTATTCCTGCTATCACTAGCACTAATATTAATCAGGGCACTTAAGAATGGTAACTAGAACTATATCTTTATTGCCTGCGATTTTTCGTAGTGACGCAAATAGAAAATTTCTAAATGCTACACTTGATCAATTAACCACCGATCCTAAATTTAAAAATGTAAACGGATATATTGGTAGAAAATCTACCTTAGCATATAAAGCAACAGATTCATATGTTATAGAGGATTCTGTTACTAAACAAAACTATCAATTTGAACCATCGTTATATGTAGCAAATGACATAAGTCCAATTACAGCAAACTATGTAGACTTACTTTCGTCTATTAAATATTACGGCGGAAAAGCAGACAACCACGATCGATTATTTGATTGTGAACAATACAGTTACGACGGACAATACGACTTCGATAAATTTGTTAACTATAATCAATATTACTGGATACCCAACGGACCTGACAGTGTTCTAATTACTAGTTCGTCAGTTAACACCGCGTCAACACTTGATGTTACAAGAAATGAGTTGGATAAGGTTTACACATTTACCGGATTTACACGAAAGAATCCTGTTGTTGTCTTAGCTAGAGGCAAAACATATACGTTTAACGTCGAACAGCTAGGATTTCCATTTTACATTCAGGCACAACCAGGAATTAACGGTACATACAGCTGGCAGCCAAATATTAGTTCCAGAGAAGTGTTCGGTGTAGCTGATAACGGTACCGATGTAGGCACAGTAACATTTGACGTTCCTGACGTAACTGCTCAGGATTGGATCTTAACGATGCCAGTCTATCAAAATGTAGACTATGCTACTAACTATTCATATAATACTATTGCAAATAAGTCATTGGAATATGTACAGGACGTTTTAGGTGGGGTAGATGGAGTAGATGACATTGAAAACAAGACTGTTGTGTTTACTGATTATACCGCAACTGATGCTGATTGGACGTCGGATGGCATTTACGAAGATTATTTAAATCCGTTTGATGGTGCGATTGGATATGACGGCGGTACATTTATTCCTGAGATTGAACGTACTAGTGTATTCTTAATTCAAGTTGATCGAAACTATGCGTTTCCTATCATAAAATTAAAGAAACTTACCCTTATTCCAGAAGACAACAAAGTTAGGATTAACGGTGGTGTAGTATATGGCTATAGAGAACTATGGCGCAAGCCTGGCGAGTATGTATTAGAATTGCTGCCAGTTGCAACAGCAAGAATCGACACACTGTATTATCAGGATGGTATTTCAAACGAGATAGTCGGAGTAATTAGATTAATCGACTCGACGGATGATATCATAATTGATATAGAGGTAGATATTATTGGACTGAAGGGGTATGTAAGTTTAAATGGTGTTGAATTTACAAACGGTTTAAAAGTTAAATTCGATAATACAGTAGAACCCGTACAATATCAAAATAACGAATTTTATGTCGAGGGCGTGGGCGATGCTATTCGATTAGTTCCGGTAACAGAATTAATAACACCAGAATCATATATTAGAGAACAAGTTCAGCCTTGGGATTCTGTACCCTGGGGTTCGACACCGTGGGATCCGACGACCGGCGGCCCAACACAATTAGATTACATTACAATTAACAGGGCAAGTAGAGATCGAAATCCGTGGAGCAGAAGTAATAGATGGTTCCATATTGATGTCATTAACAAGACTGGTGAGTATAACAACTTCAGCGTAGATTTGGATTTAGATAGTAAAGCCAAGCGCCCAATAATTGAATTTATTTACGACTTGAACTTGTTTAACTTCGGCACGAGCTACGAACAGGCAGTAGACTTGATCGATTTTGTAACAACAGATGCGTTTAGTACAATCGAAGGATCAAGTTCTTATCAAGTAGACGGCATTGAACTTATTAACGGTCTGACGGTTGTGTTCGCAGCAGATACCGATAGCGATGTAAGAAATAAAATTTATAAAGTAAACATAGTAGATCCATCGGGCGACGGAAGTTCAATTAAACACTTAACCTTAGTAGAAGAATCAACTTTAGTTGACAACGAACAGATTTTAATTACAAGAGGAATAACTTATCAGGGCGTTACGTTCTATATTCTAAATGATTCATGGATTACTTCTCAACAAAAGACAACAGCGAATCAGGAACCATTATTTAATGTGTTTGATGTTAATGATGTTAGTTTATCTGACACTAGTAAATATCCAGCATCAACGTTTGTTGGTACAAAAATCTTTAGCTATAAGAAGGGCACTGGCGATATCGATCTCAATTTGGGGTTTGCTCTTGCATATAGAAACTTTGCTAACTTAGGTGATGTTTTGTTTTTAGACAACTTCAATAGCGATACATTTACTTACACAGTAGATACAGTTGACACAACCGGAACAATTAGTATTGGTAAGCTTCACAAGTTTAGTAGTGTAACAGACTTCGTTGAAAAAACTGCATATATTAAAAAACATGAAAGATCTAAACAGTATCAACTATTAGAGTTTATTGTATTAGAAGATAATGTTGATAAACAATTTAGAATAGATTCTAGCGGAATATCAGATAGCTACATCAATAATTTACTTGTATATGTCAATAATAAGTTTGTTAATTCTGATAATTGGGAAGTTGTATCATTGCAACAACACCTTTATATGGAAGTTCCTTCTGCAGAAGTAGGTGATAAGGTTGATATTTACATATATGATGTAATTAAAATTCCGAATAGTTCATACTACCAAGTTCCATCAAATTTACAAAATAATAATGACAACCAGGTTGCAGATGAATACACCTTAGGACAACTAAGAAATCACGCAACTAAAATCTTCGAATATAATAAAGAAGTATCGGGTGTGTTTCCAGGCAACAGTAACCTCAGAGATTTGCTTCTAATTAAAGACACTGGTGGAACCATTTTACAACATTCCGGTACGGTTGTACCATCGATGTTATTCATGTGTCATCCGGAAATCAATTTTATAGAGAGCGTACAGTTTGCATCGAGGGAATACGCCAAACTTAAGAACAAGATTTTAGATAATTCTCTATTAGTTGACACAAACTTAACTCAGGATCCTCCAGCATTGCTGGATGCAATATTATTAGACATCAATGCAGTTAAGAACAAAGAATTCCCGTGGTACTACAGCGATATGCTAGCATACGGTGAGGATAATGTTGAAAATAGGCAGTCCATTACAATCGACGATGATAATAGAAGGATTTACAACCTATTTAATACGTTTGATTTAAGTATGCCTGGCAGGCAATCGGTGTTAGTTTACATAAACAAGACACTGTTAATATACGGCGAGGATTACACCTTTACAAGTAACAAATTAGGTGTTGAATTTACTGATGACTTGATAGTAAACATTAATGATGAGTTAGTGATTACAGAATACAATTCAACAAACGGTAGTTGGATACCAGAGACCCCAACAAAATTAGGATTGTATCCTAAATTTACGCCAGAGAAATATTTAGATGACACATTTGTTAATCCGATTAATGTATTGCGCGGACACGACGGCAGCGTTACACCAGCATTTGACGATTTTAGAGATGACTTGCTATTAGAATTTGAGCGTAGAGTTTATAACAACATCAAAGTAGAAGTTGACACAAACAAGGTAAGCTTGTATGACGTTAAACCTGGTGCATTTAGAGATACTAAGTTTGCAAACGCCGAATATCAAAATATAATTGGTAGATTTTTTGCAGCCTGGGCGGGAATACACAAGTTGGATTACACAGATACATCGGGATATGATTCTAATAATGCGTTTACGTGGAATTACAAAAGGTTTACCGATAAAGTATTTGAACTACCACTACAGGGATCTTGGAGAGCAATATTCCAATATTTTTATGATACAGTAAGTCCACACACTACTCCGTGGGAGATGTTAGGATTTTCTGAGAAGCCAAGCTGGTGGGAACAACGTTATGGAGCAGCGCCATATTCCGGAGGCAACTTAGTTCTCTGGCAAGACTTAGAAGACGGGTTAATTTTCTCTGGCGACAGAGAAGGCACTGACGCGAGATTTGCAAGACCAGGACTGACAAGTCTTATTCCTACGGATGAATACGGGCAACTTCGGTCTCCAGTTAATATTTTTGTAAAGTTCTTCGACTCCAGAAAGACAAACTACGCTTATGAAGTTGGCGAACAAGGACCCGCAGAAGCAGCTTGGTATAGAAGTAGTGATTATGTGTTTGCAATACAAATGGTGTTGTCAATTACCAAACCTGCTAGATATTTTGGCGAGTTGATTGACAATTATAATTACAAATATAACACTGGCGTTGAAGAGTTCTCGTTTGCCGGTGAAAAAAGAAGAATACAGATTGCAGACTGGGAAGTTAACGGCGAAGACGTTAGCTATGCTAGCTATACAAATTATATCGCCGACAAACTTTCAAGTATTGGTATAGAGCCGGTTGCAAAACTTGGTGGGATATACAGCAATACCTCTATTAGACTAAGTTATGACCTATCTGGATATAGCGATAAAAATCGTATTAACGTATTAGCTGAACAGGCAAGTCCTACGTCAACAAACAGGAGTATTTTAGTACCAGACGAGAACATTAATTTAGAAATTAAGAAATCTGTTCCTAGCGGAAAAATAACTTACAGTGCAGTCATTATAGAAAAAACAGGGACAGGATTTAAAGTAATTGGTTATGATAAAAATAATCCATTCTTTACTATTGTTCCAAGTGTATCAAATAGTAACAAAGTTGTTGTAGATGTATTAGGAACTACGGTGTCGGTCTTTAAAGACTACGAGCCGATTAAGATTAATATTCCATACGGCGCGGTGTTTGCTTCGAAACAACAGATAGTTGACTTTTTAATTAGCTATCAACGATATCTTATTTCGCAGGGCGTTGCGTTCGATGAACTAGATTCGGATCTAGGAGAAAATAGAACATTTGTTCTGTCTGCTAAAGAATTCTTACTATGGGCATCGCAAGCTTGGGGCGATACTACAGTTATTGTTCTAAACCCACTAGCTAACAGAGTTAAAATACGAACACCAGGATATGTAGTTGATGAGATCAATAGTAGAATGGCAGGTACAAGTAGAGTATCGGATCCAAACTATAACTACCTAAAAAATAATCAATTCAACGTAGTTCGAATTGGAAACGATTTTTCAATCACAGCAATTGATACTAGTTTCGCACTAGTAGATTTAACCCTAGTCAAGTATGATCATTGCCTAGTACTAGATAACACAACAATCTTTAATGATGTAATATATGAACCATCAACAGGAAATAGACAATTACGAGTTAAGTTAGTTGGCTATAAGACATTGGAATATGATGGAAGCTTTAGCCCAGCGGGCTTCTATTACAATTCACCTATAATCAAAACATGGGATTCTGGCAATGACTACAAGAAAGGTACAATGGTTAAGTTTAAGAATCAGTTGTATTCTGCCTCTACCGACATTCCGTCCGCAGATTACTTTGAATTCGATAAATGGAAACTGCTAAACGAGACTAAAATTAAAAGTGGGCTATTACCTAGCTTTGGCGGCCTAGCAAAAAGCATCGAAGAGTATTATGACATCACGAATTTTAACTTTACTGATGATATTAACCGAGCATCCAAAGGATTAATCGGCTATAGAGAACGAAATTATTTTACTGACTTAGGAATAGATCAAGTAACACAAGCTAGATTCTACCAAGGATTTATTAAAGAGAAGGGTTCTGCAAACGCAATTAATGCATTGCTAGGGGCAAAATTTGACGCTTTTAGCACTGATGTAAATTTTTACGAAAATTGGGCAATTAGAGCAGGCGAATATGGTGCAACTGATATCAACCAATTCATCGAAGTTGTACTGCCGGAAGAAGTATTTTCCTCTAATCCTGCGTTCGGAGAGTTTGCTGAAGATCCTGCTGCTAACAACCCAGGACGTTATTATTACACACCTGAGGGAACCGGAACCAGTAAGATTAGACGATTGCCTAATCAGTATAGCGAAGACTTGTTCTTAAATTCAAAGGACAAAGCTAATTATGAGAAAGAAATAAAGACAGCTGGTTACTTGAAATTAGAAAACGCCGACGGAGTTATCTTTGATATTAATAATCCTAACTTTGATGACAAGGAAACGTTTATAAGTAGAATCGGTAGTGGATTTAAGTTATGGGTAGCTAAAAAGAATAACAAAGACTGGGATCTGTTTAGGTCCGAACAAGTATTGGGAACAGTAACTGAAGTTACTAACGGCTTAGATGATAGATTAGAAATTCAAATGTCTCGGCCACACAGGCTTAAGAAAGGTGATCTCATTGTCCTGAAAAACTTTGATATTACATTCAACAACATTTACACAATTAATTCAATATCTTCAATTACCTCGTTCTTAGTTGATATAGTAGATACAAGCGTAGACTTAGAGGGATTTGAAAGCTTAGTTGGTGACGGCATAATATACAAATTTAATTCAGTTAGATTCAACACTGTTACTGACTGGAGCGTATACACTCCAGAAGAAGGATATAGAAACGACGACGTTATTGCAATAGATCAATGGGGACCTGATTTTGTTGACTGGGCAGTGTTTAAGAAAGAAGACATTTATACGCTAAATGATAGAATAAATTTCCCGGGTGCAGTAGCTAACGAAGACTTCGGCACCGCAGTTGAATTTTTAGATTATGGCCAAATACTTCTTGGCGGTGTCAAAGGATCAGGCACTGGAAAAATTGTAAGTTACAGAAACTATAGCGATGATTCTACTTACCTAACCGACGCAAGTTCAAATACAGATTTTTATGAGTACAATGAAACAGAGACAATTACTGCAACAAACTTAGATGACTTTGGACATGCAATTTCAGCAGCGAATAAAGAATGGTTCGCTGTTAGCGCACCAGCTAGTAATACGCCGACAGGTTATGTGTTTACTTACAGAAGAACAAATGAATTTGATGACGGTAGTTCAGTGGTATTAGAAAACCAACAAGCATTTACTATGGGCACGATAGGCACATTTGGTCAAAGTTTAGCAATGAGCGCAGATGGTAGATGGTTGTACATTGGTGCCACAACAGAAGGCACAGGCGGGTCAGTATATGTATTCGCTTTTAGAGAGCTTGGCAACGACACAACAAACACAATACAAGGCGATGGAAGTACCACAACTCATGCCACAGGATTAACTGTAACTGATCCCTTTCAATTATATGTAACTGACACGACAGGAAAGACATACGTTTACCAAGTTGACTACACAGTGACCGGTGATGATATTGATTTTACTACAGCACCAGCTGCTGGATTAGATATTACGATTATTGCTCGCGGTGCATTCTATTCCGATATGGGAATTACATTGACTGGCGATTCCCCAGTTGCGCTCGACGCATTTGGATCGTCGATTTCGACAACAACGGATGGCGCACAAGTAGTAATCGGAGCACCACGCCGAGACACCGGAGCAACTAATAACGGATCTGTTTATATATTTGATAGAACAGTAAGTTCAGTTGTTTCAGACGGATCGTCACAAGTACATGTTCCTCGAGAAGTTACTATCAAGGGCAGAAGAACTACTGTAGACGGAATTGATGTTGATGTAACATATAATCTTCCAGGCGACGGAACAACAGAAGTAATATTTGCAACTGATCCTCCGTCAGGAAGTATAATCACAGTTTATACAAATACTTTCCAATTAATGTCAACACACGAAGCTTCACTTGTGCAAGCAGAACAAAGCTTCGGCACCAGCGTTGCTATGTGTCCTACAAATTGTGCATTTTATGTAGGAGCTCCAGAGAAAGAAGAGACAACAGAACAGTTTCCAGAAAGAATAGGTGCCGCATATAGATTCCTAAACTACGCAAGACAATACGGAGAAATAACCGGTACGGTGACTACCCCGGTAGTTACAGTAGGACATTCAATTCGTATTAATGATTTTGAAGTAGAGTTTACAGGTACGTCGCTAGCAAGCGTTCTAGCAGACATTGATATACTAGGAATTCCAGGAGTTGAAGCAACAGACGTAAATAATACATTAAAGATAATAATAGATACAGCCGTTGTTCCTACTAAATTGAGAATATTACCTGGCGTCGGCACAGGACTTACTGATTTAGGATTAGATGTGTTTAGCGAGATTCAAGTCATATCTAATCCAAATCCAGAAGCTAATTCCGACTTTGGAAAATCTCTAGCAATACATAATACAGGCAATAAGATATATATCGGAAGTGATGTAGCAACAGGTGTGCAGTTTACGACATTCGATGCTGATCTAACAACATTTGATTTAGACAGTATAAAGTTTAAAGATGAGATACCCGAAAGCGGATTCGTTGTCGTATATGAATATGTTTCCGATAGAGTTGATGTCATAACTAGCCCTGGTGCATTTATATTCTCACAATGGTTACAGCCAGGCAGCCTTACATTCCAAGACAAATTTGGATCTAGTATAGCTGCGTATGGAACTTATTGTGCAGTAGGTAGCCCAGGTAGTGATTACTTTGGAACGGATCAAGGTTCCATATTTACATTTAAGGCATCCGGAGATAAAACATGGACAGTGTCTGGACAACCAGCTAGTAAAGTAGATGTAAGTACAATAAATCGTGTATACATCTACAACAACAGAACATCTACCAAATTAATAGATCTTAATATTATCGATCCTGCAAAAGGAAAACTTCCAGGCACAGCGATAGAGAATTTAGATTATATAACAGAACATGATCCGGCATGTTACGGAGATAATTTCTCAGCAACAAAACAAGTTTGGGGCAAGAAACAAATCGGAAACATGTGGTGGAACCTCGATGTACTTAGATACCTTGAATATGAACAAGGTGATTTTGATTATAGATCAAGTAACTGGGGAGCAATTTTTCCAGGAAGTGTAGTTCAAATTTCCGAGTGGATACAGACAGATGTTCTTCCATCGGCATATATTGAGGCAGGTTACCTCGGCACTCCAGTATTTGGAGACGAAAATATAGTTACAGAAACAACAATCGACCCAGTCACTAACAAGAACATTACAAAATACTACTACTGGGTTGCAAATGCTCCCGAGGTAACAGTAACCAATCCTAAGAATAAAGGAATGACTCCTCTTAATATCTCTGAATTGATAGAGAATCCTAAGGGACAAGGTATTAGTTATATAGTTGTAATATCACCTAACCAATTCGGATTGTACAATGTTGATGATTACTTAACAGATAATGATTCGATTCTAAGTATTAACTATGACCTACAAAAGAATGCAAGGGTGATTCACGCAGAATTTGATTTAGTACAAGAACTTAGCCCAGATAGCTTGCCAAGTCAAACTATTATTGACAAATTTATCGTAAGCCTAGCAGGATTAGACTACGACGACAACATTGTTCCAGACCCAACATTAGATGAGAACTTGCGTCTCGGAATATTAATTCGCCCAAGGCAGACGACGTTTGTGAATAGAACATCTGTACTTAAGAAATCATTACAGTTTATTAATCAAACCGTAGCAAACTTTGATCTAATTGAAACGATAGATTTAGAAATTTTTAATATTACAGATCCTCAACCAACTGTTAATTCAGGTAAATGGGACATTAAAGTAGCGGATCTTACTGAACTTAGTTACTTAAACTTTGATCATTACGCAACAGGAACCAATGCATTAGTAGAATCAGATAGCGACTATAATAATGGTTGGGTGATTTATATATTAGAGGCCAATGATACTTGGACATTTGTTGAGAAAGAAGCATACTCGTTAAGAGGATATTGGAATTATGTTGATTACATAGCAGAAGGATATGATTCCTCAATTATACCAAATTATGTTGTTGATGACAAAAATGAATTAAGCAAACTAACCTTTGTTGATGGAGATATTATTAAGGTAGTTAACGACGGCACAGGTCGATATAAGATTGTTGAGTATGACCCATCTGACCTTAGTCTATTTGTAACTAAAGTTCACCAGTCTGCCACGATTATGTATGACAATACATTTTATGAAAATGCTGCCAACTTAACAATCGAAACTAGAGAATTATTTACTAAAATCTTTAATAAGATTTTTGTCGGAGACTTAAAAGTATACGCAAATGAATTGGTCTTTATCTTTATTAGACATGTATTACATGAACAGAAAAGTGTTGATTGGTTATTTAAAACTAGCTTTATCGATCTAGTACATAATTTTAGAAAATTAGAACAGAATACAGTTTACATTAGAGATAACCACGAATTCTTAACTGACTATGTTAATGAAGCAAAGCCGTACCACACAAAGATTAGAGAATATAAGTTTAATTATACTGGATTGGATCCTTGGGAAGGTGATGTAACTGACTTTGATTTACCAGCATACTATGACGAAACACTAGGACTGTTTAGAAGTCCTAGTGGAGAAAAAGATACAGATGCACTGCTACTTCAAACAGATCTCCGATATAGAATGTGGTACGACAATAGAACATATAGTGTTGAAGCCATTGCTGTACAAGATGCAGGTAACGGATATTCCATTCCTCCCGATATTATTATTGAAGGCGGTGGCGGAACAGGCGCTACTGCTTATGCAATCATCGTAGGTGGCGCCATCAAAGAGATTATAGTTACTGATGGTGGCACAGGATATACTTCAACCCCAACAGTTACAATAATGAATAATGGTCCAGTAATAAGAACAGCAACCGCGTATGCACAAATTAACAATCAGCAATTGAGAAGAGTCAAAACAGTACTAAAATTTGATAGATACACATATGACACCGCTGTTTTAGTTTGGGCACCGAACACACAATATATTAGAGGACAATATGTTGTTTATAACAACGTTCTTTACTATGTAGATCCACCCGACTTCAGTACAGCAGATTTTGTATCAGCAGCAACATTTGATTCTAATAACTTAGTTGAAGTTATTAATCAGGATCTTTCGGCTAGAAACAATCCAGCTGCTTGGACAGCCAACACTTCATATGTTCTAAATGATTACATTACTCATAACGGAACTACATATAGAATAACTGCACCGTTTACAAGTGGAAACACATTTGATGATGATTTGTTAGTCTTATCGAATCCAATTATTGCTGGAGATTTTGGTAGTGCAAATGATAGGATTACTGCATACTACAATCCAGTTACTGGACAACCTGGCGCAGATTTAGACCTAGTACAAACTGGTATAGTGTACCCTGGAGTCACAGTCACTGGACACTATTGGCCATTGCTCGACGGCAGTACAGTACAGGAATACCAGGACGATACCAATTTAGAAAGTTACTTTACAGATACTGATTTGGGCACAAGGCCTGAAGACATTGTTGTAGATGGTTCTGCATTTGTAGACACTTATAGCAGCCACGCGCCCGAGGAATTAGTGCCGGGTCGCATCTTTGATACATTAAACTTAAAGGTTTATACTTCTCCTAGAACAGATCTTACCGAAGCCGGGGCAGGAATTTCCAATCAAATTCAATATTATGTTGGCACAGGATTTGAAACAGATTACAGTTTTAAAGTAACAGGTAGATTAGCTGATGTTGTTACAGTGTTTAGTAAAACACAAGGACGACTACGTCCTGGAATAAACTACGACGTAGATTATGCAAACTACGAAGTTAATTTTTACCTTCCTCCCGCCGCTGGCGAGCTAATTTATATCCTAACACAAAACAACGGCGGCAACTATCTCCTTTATGATAAACTGTATACTGGCGATGGCACCACATTAGATTATATTCTACCTACGTTGTTTACAACTGTTCAAAATGTAATGGTGACAATTGAAGGAGTAAGACAATTCGAAAGCACAGACTTTATCTTGTTTGATGTTGGCGGATTAACAAACTTACGATTTACTTCTACCCCTGCCGATGGCGCAATTATCCATGCTTATGTTTATAGTGAACCAGATACAGAACGAGAAGTACATACTCAAACATATACAATTCCAACGCCACCGTCGATTTATGATCCGGTAGATCGTAATGTTGCACTTGAAAGAGAAATTAGATTCGACGGTCCGTGGCACGCACAGATTATGGTGTTTGCATTAAGTACGCGACTGCGTCCACCTAATAATGAATATTATACTGCCGCATTTGATACAGTGTACGAAATTCCAGTAAGTGCTGACGTTGATGGCGCTACTATTCCAGACGGAGACATTGAGGTATATGTGGTTGGTGATAGACAGACAATCAATATTGATTACACTCTTACTGCAATTGATGGAAGTTCTATTAGAACCGTAGAATTTATCGGCGGACGGGAACCAACCGATGGCGATGCGGTCACAGTTAGCGTATTAACAAATGCAGAGTTTTCGATAGTCGATAGCCAAAACATTGTAATTAAAAATACATTCTCATTAAATGGCGGAGATTTGATCGACGTTGTAACTTATAGTGTACATGACGCAGCCAAAATTAAGACTAAAGTACATTCAGGATTGGCTTCACTAGTAATAGAAGTTATTCCAGCATACGATAGCGGTCCGTACGATGGCCCAGAGGGTTACGATGGTACAACATTAGTGAACGTTGTTGTTCCTCAGTTCGACTTAATTTACACTCACAGCAATTTGGATTATGTTTTTGTTTATGTTAATGGTGCATTGCAATTACCTAACCAGGATTACAATTTAGTCAACGGTGGAACAGCTATCTTGTTTAATGCGACAACAACCGTACTAGATACAGACATTGTAACCGTTACTGAATTTACTGAAAATATTCAGACAGGAATGATGGGATTTAGAATATTTAAAAATCTATTAGATCAAACCAACTATTACAGAATTAGCTTTGAGAATACTACATTCTTAACAGAAGACTTGGGGGTATTAGATACAGAAGCTTCAGTTATAAATGCTAGTATATTGTCGGCACCGAATCCGTCAACCAACTCACCAGGATATGTGTTTATTAAAGGTGAAAGAATTGGATATTGGGAACGAGATATAGTTGAGAATAAACTAAAAAGATTGTTTAGAGCATCGGGCGGCACAGGTGCGCCATTAGTTCATGCTGCTGGAGAACAAGTAATTTCCGGAGGCAACGATCAACTTATTCCAACAGTATACGACAATGATATAGTAATAAATTGGGCACCATCTAGTCCTGTTAATGTAGGAAACTACTTACTGTTTGAAGGATTAATTTATCAGTCCACTATAGCTTTCATTACCGGGCCGTCCTTTACAGTAGATAGCATTGCACCGGTTGCTCCAGTTACCGAAGATCTTTGGTATGACACAGTAGCAGAAGAATTGAATAGTTGGACTGGTTCTTGGACACTTGTTGGCGTATCTAGGGCACAATTTAGAGATACTACTTGGTACGAGATAATTGCAGGCGGCCAGGACGGAAGTTCTGTCCCAGGAATAGTATTAACAAACGGGTTAGGATTGCAGGATACGAACACAGTACAAGCCAATTTCATTAGGGAAAAAACGGCAATCATACCATTATAAATAAGATATAGTTATGAATGAAGAAGATAAACAAATTGAAGAAACTGAGATAGAAACCGACGAAAGCGGCTCTATTTTGGTGGAAGAACATATTAAGATATTTGATCCTGAGACACAGGAAACTTATATCAATTTTAGGGGCTAAGAATGAATAAAGTGAATGTGATGATAACTGGATACGTCAAAATATTTGATCCGTTAACTCAGGAAATTTTTGTAGACAAGAAGAACAGTATTCACTATGAGAATTTCTCAGAAGCCCTTGCTTTGAGCATTAGTAACAAAACCACAGGTTATGTACATGAAATGCATTTTGGCAGTGGTGGCACTAGCGTAGACTCAACCGGGGTAATTACATACCTTCCACCTAACAATAGCGGCTCTAATTCGGATTTGTACAATCCCACATACTTCAAGGTAGTTGATGATAACAGTAGTAGGAATTTAGATCCAACAAGAAACAAAATAGAAATTCGACATATTCCAGGAAAAGTTTATAGCGATATCTTAGTAACATGTCTATTAGATTACGGTGAACCAGCAACAGGTCAAACAGCATTTGATAATGCAACCGACCTAAATGCAGATTTTGTATTTGATGAACTAGGATTAAAGAGTTGGGAAGGAGTAGAAGGCGAAGGCAAATTATTAACTCACGTAATTTTCCACCCAGTACAGAAAAGCTTAAACAGATTAATTCAAGTTGAATATACCGTCAGAATACAAACATTAACTAACTTGTCTAGCTCAGGATAATAATAATGGCAATTACAGTAACCAAAACAAATAATGATATCTTAGTAGTAGTTGAAGACGGAATCAATGACGACTCCACTACGAGCTTAAATATATTAGGTAGAAATTACGTCGGCTACGCTGAGAAGATTGCTAATAACTTTATTAGACAATTAGAAAATTTTGCAAACGGTACAGCACCCACAGATCCATTAGCAGGACAACTTTGGTATGACACAACAGAAAGTCTACTAAAAGTTTATGATGCAGTTGTGGGCTGGGTTCCAATGTCGTCATCAACCTCCGATGCGACAGCGCCAGCTAATCCTAAAGTAGGTGATTTGTGGTATGACTCCACTGGCCAACAATTAAATGTTTGGACAGGTTCGGTGTGGCTTGTTGTTGGTCCAACTACCCCCAGTGGATTTGGTTTTACAGGAATGCAAGTTGAGTCAATATTAGATACATTAACAAACCCGCACATTATCGGAAAAGAATTTGTGGACGGGAACCTAATAGCAATCGTCAGTCAGGATGCAGAATTTACTCCAGCGAACGCCACACTATCAGCAACGTTTGGAAATATTAAATCTGGTTACAACCTAACTGGTAGCATTCCAATTAAGAATTTTAACGGTATTGCTGCTGACAGTACTCGATTAGGTGGACTGACTAGCACACAATTTTTAAGAGCAAATACTCCAGCAGTAACAACAGCGTCAATTACAATTCAAAGTGATGTTGGTTTAACTGTTGGACAAGGAAATGATTTAAGCTTAACAGTAAGCGACATTCATGCATCAATTAAAAACAACAATACATCAGGTAACATTTATCTAGTTGCTGGTAACACAACAGCATTATCTATACTTGGTGACAGCTTTGCTTTAGTGTCAAGCGGAACATATGGTAATGCTATTATTGCAAACGCAAATGCATTTTCAACTTATTCCCTAGCAACAATCGGCTATGTCGATGCAGCGGTCGGCGGCGGAAATGCAGTACTGCTAAAAGATGGTTCGGTAACTATTACTGGAGTATTGACTCCAGATACAACAAATAACCACAACCTAGGTACATCATCTCTTAGATTTAATACTTTCTATACCAGTAATTTATCGGCTTCTAATACATCTACAACAGGAACATTAATAGTTTCATCGAGCACAGACAGCACATCTACTGTAACTGGAGCGGGAGTTGTAACAGGTGGTATGGGAATCGGATTAAACCTATATGTAGGCGGAAATCTAAATATAACAGGTAACTCAGCATTTAGTTCGGATATGGTTACTAGGTCATTATTACCAAATGCGACAAACACATATGACTTAGGAACATCATCGAACAAATACAGAACTATATA
>Ga0307380_10001073_pt1 | contig 41068 bp, 43 predicted proteins | sample UN3MG_FD_202239 | JGI IMG/M metagenome (GOLD analysis project Ga0307380, IMG submission 202239) | Soil microbial communities from Risofladan, Vaasa, Finland - UN-3 | ecosystem: Environmental > Terrestrial > Soil > Coastal area > Acid sulfate soil | place: Finland: Risofladan, Vaasa | collected...
GCAAATAAAAGCCTTCTGGTGGAATCTTATATAGAAGTACACCTATCCCCTGTAACTTATAGCTGGAAAATCCGGTATGAATGAAAAAAAATGTATTGCTGCTACCAGTCGGTACCGGCAAGGTCGATATCGCCGGCGGGTAATTGCTTTGCCCTTAGAGGATAGAACATAGTAATATTCCTGGCCGGTATTAACGTTTTACCTTTTTTGTCATCAGTCATATAAACAGCAGCATCGAGCTTTCTCCAGCCCATGCCCCTATAAACCTTTTCGAGCTGTTTCCGGCAAAACAAAAGTCCGGCATCAAAGCCCCGCCTGCTGCCTTCGGCCATCGCAACAGACATCATCTTATTAGAAAGACCTATACTACGATATTCCTGTAAAACACAAAAACCCTGTATCCCTCCGACGCGCACTTTTGATAAGTCCGGGCCGACGATTACAGTCCGTTCCACTATTGCGGTGTGAGCGACTATCGAACCTTTATTATTTTTCCCGATAACTCGATAAACAGCGGGACTATGCCAGAAGCTTTGCCGCTGGAAATACTCTCGATCGGCGGGAAAACAAACAACCAACACCTCACGAATGGCCCTGTCCAGTTGGGACGAAATATCTTCCTCATTGATTACAAAAAGTGATATGTCATTATGTTTTGCCAGCATTTGATTTTAAATACAGTCGTCAATCACATTAACATGCCCTTGCCGCTTTGAACGAGTTAGTGCATCAGCAGTCTAACAGCGGAGATCAATGCGAAAAGAATTCCTGCTGCGGCAAATCCCGTTTCGACAAGATGTTTCCGATGATTCTTAATATTCTTGATTGCCGTTACTCCCAGAATGCCGGCAATAAATATGAATGGGAAACCAACAAACTTTGCAGGGGAACTCGTGTTCACAGACAAAATGATGAAACTCACAAACCCAAAGACAAAGGACACAATCCCTATTCCTAAACTCTTAGGCGGCCCAGCAACATTACTCTTTCGTGAATCTTGTGACTTTTGTGAATCCGGGCTCGTTTCACGTATAATCTTTTGCACCTCAACCTTGCCACGACCATATGCCACCCTCGCCTCCTTTACAGCCGAGACGGTAAATTCCCGGATTCTCGGAGGTATTACAACTTCGGTTTCCTCCTGACCGAATGCAGCTTTAACTTCTTTTTTAGTTAAAAGCACCAGAGCCCATATTCCCGCGACCTGACCAAGGGGAAAATATGGTGTAAAAATTCCGAAGATACTGCCCGCAACAGCCAGCCGATATGACCTCAACTTCATCAGATTCCAGGCGCCCAAAATGATAACTAATGTTTGGAATGCCACCCAAAGCACTAATAGCAGCCCCCGGGTTCCCGGTACAAGTGCGCTCCACAGAACACCAATAACACCCATACAATGAAGCACTCCGGCAACCAGCAGCCCGACGGCCGGAATCCAAACGCGGTGCTGTACGGATTCAACATCATCACTCACCTTCTGTCTCGTGGAGAACTTAGCACCGGCATGCTTGTCCGAGCAAATCGTTTCGACATCTACTCCCACCTCAGAAGCATGCTGATAGCGACGGGCCGGCTCCTTCTCCAATGCCCTAAGCACAACCTCGTCAAGTCTGACATCCAGTTGCACCTTCTGTGACGGCGGGGGAAAACGACCGAGGGGCAACTCGTTTGTGAGCATCTCGTAAAACACCACACCCAGCGAGAAAATATCCGCGCGGTGATCCACCTGGTCCGGATGCTCGATTTGTTCCGGAGCCATGTAATGTGGCGTGCCCATTCTCTGACCGGCCTGTGTGAGTGTATAGACGGTTGCGGGGCTGTCCAGCAGCTTGGCTAAGCCGAAGTCGGCTATTTTGACCCGGCCCTTCTTGTTCAGAAGAATGTTTTCCGGTTTGATGTCCCGATGTACGATACCCTCATCATGGGCAAATTGCAGAGCCTCGCAGATTTGCGGAACAATAGCAAGTGATTCTCTGGGCGAAAGCTTGGCGGCCTGAATCACATGACGCAAATCCGTCCCTTCCACAAACTCCATAACGAAGAAATACACCCCTTCCGCTGTACGCCCAAAATCATATACCGTGACAATATGGGGATGGTTTAATCTGGCAAGAGAGCGGGCCTCACGAGTGAAACGCTCAGCAAAAGCCGCTTGTTGTTCAACCTCCGGCGGTAATATCTTCAGCGCAACAAGGCGGTCGAGTTGTTTCTGACGAGCCTTATAAACAGCTCCCATTCCACCCTGACCCAAAAGCTCAATGATCTCAAGATGCGGAAACTGCCCGGCCAGTTCTTCCGGCCTGGGGGGCACAAACTTACCCGGCGGAGTAGCACTTGTGGGAACATCACTGGCCGCCTCAGATTTGGCATTACCGGTCTGTTTGGTCTCTTGACGAGCGCTCTTCATCAGGCACCTGGGGCAAAGCCCTTCTGGCGCATTAGCCGGCAACTTAGCCCCGCATTCCGGACAGCTTCGTTTCTCGGCCATGGTACTATCTCCTTTCATTCTAATGGTTACTCTTCGCCTATTACTTAGGCAAAACGACCTAAACGTTACACACAGTTTGCAAATTCTCTTCTCGATGTACGCAATCGAGGGGATTCAATATAAACATTACCCGAATCGTTAAAACTCACGCGATATAACGTTGGTCTAAGAACGTAAACCATTGCAGAGCTATACCTAAATATTTCAATACGCCAATGCATTAAAAAGGTCATCAATTTCCTCATCAACCTGGTCTTCAGCGGCAACAGTTTGGGCGATTTCATCCCGCAATAACTTGCGGTAACGCCTCCGCAATCGATGTACTGCGGTCCTCACATTTCCTTCTGTAATATTCAGTTCAGCCGCTTTATCACTATAAGGAACGGAACCTTTCTCTGCGGTCAAATATATTTTCAGATGGTCAAAAAGCTCCTTTTTGTTCTGAGAGGCTAATTCGGCCTTCAGACGGGTCATTGTTCGCTCTAGCACCGTTAACGCCCATGATTTGTCAAAGAGCTTCTCCGGCGACAGCCCGTGGGCCGGTTCCAGGGCATATTGGTTTTCCGCATCCGTAAAGTCGATAGAAAAAATCTTGCAGCCTCCGCCGCGTTTTTGAGCCCGGGCGCGGTCATACTCGTCTGAGAGAAAATGCTTCAGCGTACCCAACAGAAAAGAGCGAAATTTTCCGCGTTTTTCGTCCGCCATACGCAGCACCTGTTTCTCCAATATCCGGCAGAAAAATGCCTGCGTAAAATCCTCTGCCTGCTGGTTGTCATAACCATGCCGCCTAAGATAGGCGTAAAGCGGAAACCAATAGCTCTCGCACAGCGTCTCCAAAGCCTGCTGATAACCCGGAGCTTTGGGTTGACCAGCCTGCAATACGACGCTCCAGTGCGTGGTTGCGAACCGCCCTGCGCCGGATACAGAGAAATTCTTTGCTGATTTACCCGACATTTTTCAGTCATATCTCCATCGGCTACTTTATTATGATTCACAACCACATTATACCAGTATTCATCTCCAAATGCTAATCCGTTTTGAAAGCAAACTTACGCAATACCCTCCCCCTGAATCCTCTTACCTATACAGGGATCGGTTCGTTTTCGCCTGTGAGGAATCGCCACATTGAACAAGTCACCCTATTTGGATGCTATAATACATCGCATTGAGAAATAAAATGTTCGCGATGTACGTCCTAAAACTTCATTTTCCCGCTGTACTCATTCAAGAAGGTTACGAATTCCGGGAAGAAGGATTCGAAGGTGGGGTATTTGTCCCGCTGGTTCTCATAGGTCTTGAGAAAATTGCCCATGTCTTCGGTCCATACGAATCCGGCCTTGACCTCATACTCCAGGAAATACCCCACATATATTGGTTCCCATTTCTGACGTATAAAACTCATGACACAAGCTCGAACAGCCGTTTCATACATTACCGACTCCCACTTCTGATATCCTCTCATTCTCATGGCCGCCTCGTGAGCTGCAAAGAGTTTTTCTCCGGCCGGTTGCATCTGGTCCAGGTACTTTTTTACGATAGGATTGGCGAATGAATGACAAAACTCGTGGACGGTATGCCCAAGGTTCATTGGGCGAAATATCACGGTATTGGCCGCATCGAACGGACGCATGCCCACAATTGCATATTTCTCACTGGTTTGATCGTGTGTGAATCGTACTCCATAGTTGTAGAATCCGTTGACGAATCCCAGCACAAGCTTCAAATCGCCACAATCCTTGACTCCGAAGAAGACGACCAGCCATTTCTCAAGATTGAGTGGGCCGATCAAGTCTTTGCAGCTTTGGATCCCCGTCTCGTAGATGTCTCTTTGGGCCTTGAAGAACTCATCGAACTTCGTCTCGGCGGCAAATTGCCGGAGTTTCTCCAGGAACTCGGCCGTCTCCTGTTTCTCCCATCGGTAGTCGAGCGTAGAAGGCCATTCTTCTGCCGTCTTACGCAATCGGTAATTATAAACGATATGGACAGCCAGTGACATAGGGCCGTCGCAACTCATCAAACGCGTGTTGCGAAGCTGGGCAGCCATCTTGACCACAGGATGACTGTCGAAATCGCCGAAGTGCCGCTCGATGGCTTTGGCGTACGGCCGCAGAGTACCATCATTAAATTCAGGACTGCCAGCCAGACGAAAGACGATTCCGATTAACTCGACCCGGGGATCCACCTCGATTGTGATCTTGCCTACATTCGACATGTACACTACAGGTTGATTATTGGCAGCAAGAGCCGGTGAAAACATACCCATGCTAAAAACCAGCAAGATGACTGCGCAGAAAACAACATTCTTTACGGCAACTTGGGTTCTTTCAATTTTATTGTTGGGAGTGTCTTTGTTCATTTGACTTCTCCTTGAATCAGTGTATTTAATTTGCTGCTTCAGTTTTCTATTACACTTTTGATTTTGCTTTCTATTTATGTAAATCAAGATTCACGTTTTCTCTCACTTGTTGCCTAGGAAAACCGTGTTCACTTAATGAATCTCATAGTCAAAGGATAGCGATAGTGATAACCATTGTTGGCCTTAACCGCCGCAATCAGCGTAAAGACAAAAAAGACGATGATTGTAGCGATAATCAGGGGTATACCAATGCAAATACAAGACAGAATGATCGATGCAATAAGATATATCGACATCGAAATTTGGAAGTTCACCGCTTCTTTGCCCTGCTCGTCTATGAACGGATTATCCTCTTTCTTAATCTGCCAGATAATCAAAGGCGCAACTATGTTGCCGGATGCAGGCAAAATAATCCCGGCAAGCCCCGCCAAATGGCATAGCATCGCCCACATACGGGCATCTTTGTTTATTTCTTTGCTCCCCGGGCTTGTATTAACTGTCCCGGCTTTTTCGTTACAGACTTTCTGTTCGACGGGAGCCTGGCTTTCGGGTTTTTCGGCGCTTACTTTCTCTTCTACAACGGCTTGCTCTTCGGGTTTTTCTTGGCTTACTTTCTCCTGGGCAGGGGTTTGGGCTTCGGGCTTTTCTACCGACTCCGGGGTTTGTTCATTATTTTCCATGGTCATGTTCCTTTCTATCTATTTAATCTGAAATTTCACATTTGACACCAAATCTCATGCCGCCATGCAAAGACCAAAATTTCCGGCAATTCTGATTCAATGCCTTCTACACATTCAGTACTTAGGGGGAAATTTCGAAAAGGTTACACATCAATTTCAGTTTTTTTCTCACCCAAACTACGTCCATGTCGAAAAACAACTGATCATGAAAAGTAAATATTACTGATTTCGGTAGATTTTCCGGCAGGTCCGGCTATAATCCAAAACTCAAGTACTGTTGAGGGCGTAATAAATACAGCAAAGTCCGGGAGCGGTGTTATTTATGAAATATCGTATATATTCGAACAAATAGAGCAAATACAAGCTGAAAGGAATAAAAATATGGAAATCTCAATTGAAAGCCCAACAAGGATCAAGATGATTCCGGAAACCGAACATGAGAAGGAAGGCCTCGAGGCACTGTGGAAGATTATTATACGTTGCGACCAGGACAGTAAGGTTCTCTGCCCTATAGGGGCCTACATAGCCTCGAAAAACGATGGAGCAAGTTTTGCAATTCAGGACCAATGATTCGGTTGCACACTGTGACAAAGTATAGAAGCATACTCACCTAATCTTCTTTTTGCTATTTGATATCAAACTTCCCGGTTCGCATCATCAATTACAGGAAAACCCGGTCGCAATAATTCTCACAATTGGGAAGAATTTTTTTTTTGAATATCTCAGCTATATCTATTATAAAGTTTGGTTTAACCTTTATTTTAGTGAAAACAATGGCTGAAAAGGAATTCTGCGACAACTGTAATCAAAAGCACGACTGCGGTAGTATTTACCATCAGTTGGGAAATACTAAGGGCCCTTCTGTTGTAGTTAAAGTTGTCATTGCTTTTTTGCTGCCTCTTGTGGTTTTTATTTTTTCCCTGGCAGCTTTTCAGGAAATCTTTTCCAAAACTGCAAGCAGTCAACGTATGCAGACAGTCCTGAGCCTGGTGTCGGCTTTATTGGTAACATTTAGTTGCATATTAATTGTAAGAGTGATAAATAAACGACTTGGTCAAGTTGGATAGTCCCGGATTTTTTGCGTATGAAAGTTAGTACGAAAAGCAGAATATCTTTTCCCGGTGGAACACATCCTGCGGAGAAAAAGGACCTTAGCGCCGGAAAAGAAATACAGCAGGGGCCTAACGTAACAGAAGTATCGGTGATGCTCTGCCAGCATATTGGCGCCGTTTGCCAGCCGTTAGTCAGAAAAGGAAATTCGGTTGAGGCAGGTCAAAAAATCGGCGATTGTGATGCTTTTGTTTCAGCGCCGGTTCATTCGCCCATCACTGGCAAAGTAAAAGAAGTCGCCTTGCGGTCTCATCCGGTTCTTGGTCGAAGCATGGCAATAGTTATAGAGGCCCTGGCTCATGGTTCGACAAATCGGTCGTATTTTAACCTGCAGGATGATTTCGATATAAACAAGTATTCAGCGGGACAGATATGTGAAGCTGTCCGCGAAGCCGGTATCGTCGGTATGGGTGGGGCCGGATTCCCCACGAGGGTCAAGATTGAACCTAATCCACGGCTGCCCAAAGACGCACTGATTATCAACGGCTGTGAGTGTGAGCCTTATATCACCTGCGATTATCGTATTATGCTCGAGTGGACCGACAAAATCATTGCGGGTATAAAACTTGCGCAGAAAGCATCTGGCTGTTCAAGGGTCTTTATCGCGATTGAGGACAATAAACCAAAAGCGATAGAGGTTATGAAGACAGCATTGAAAATTGTCCCAAACAGCGGCTCTATAAAAGTTGTTCCGGTCAGGACGAAATATCCACAGGGCGGCGAAAGGCAGCTTATAAAAGCAGTCCTTAAAAAAAATGTCCCAACAGGCGGTATCCCTCCAATGATAGGGGTGGTAGTGCTTAACGTTGCTACTACTGCTGCCATTGCCGAAGCGGTCATCTCCGATTTGCCCCTGACACACAGAGTGGTAACCGTTACGGGGGAGGCTATCGCCCAACCCGGCAATTATTATGTCCCGATAGGAATCTCGGTTGAGGATTTAATAGAATTTTGCGGAGGTGTTACTCAGAAATCCGCAAAGGTAATCCTCGGCGGACCAATGATGGGCATAGCAATCGCAGATTTGAAAACACCTTTAACGAAGGCGTCCAACGCCGTAACAGTATTAACAAAAGAGCAAATAGGCAAAGCTAAATTCGCAAGACGCCAGACCCCATGTATTCGCTGCGGCAGGTGTCTGGAAGTTTGTCCTGAGAAGTTGAATCCCACAAAAATCGCCCATGCAGTCAAACACAACCTTTTAGACGTAGCGGAACGATACTATATGAGTGCGTGCATTGAGTGCGGTTGCTGCAGCTACATCTGCCCTGCGAATATAGAGATAACCGGTCATATCAAAACAGGCAAAATCTTTATTGCCAGACAAAAAAAGAAAGTGCCGGGATAAGAAAAAACAGCGTATGGTGTATGTGTTGATTTTATAATTGGAAAAGAGTAAATGCTAACAGATATAAGAGTTTCCTGTTCGCCGCATATAAGCAAACATCTTTCGACGCGCAGCGTGATGATAGATGTCATAATTGCTTTGGCGCCGGCAATGCTGGCGGCCGGCTTTTATTTCCGAAGTCATGCGCTTCTTCTTGTTTGTACCTGTGTTATCTCATGTGTTGCGACCGAATGGCTTTGCAATGTAATCTGCAAAAAACCCAATTCGCTGGGCGATTTCAGCGCTGTAGTTACCGGTATAATACTTGCGTTGTCACTTCCGCCGAAGTTACCCATTTGGACGGCGGTAATCGGGGGAGTTGTTTCTATCGCAATAGGAAAAATGGTCTTCGGCGGACTCGGAGCGAATATTTTCAACCCGGCTATGGTGGGCAGAACATTCCTGACGGCCTCATTCGGTGTGATGATGACAACCTGGGCTGTCCCGGCGACCCTGGATTCGAATATGTCGAAAATTGCTCCGGAGAACATTCCAGCTTCCAACCCGAATGAATACAGGACTCAGGCAACACCTTTGGCCTGGAGCAAGATGGCGATAAAAAACGAGATTGGGGCCAAACTCTATAGCGAGTTACAATTCAAGGCGACGTTCACAGGTGAGATTGGCGGCTCTCTCGGTGAAACAAGTGTAATAGCACTGTTAATTGGCGGTATATATTTACTCATAAGGCGAACCATAAACTTTCATATACCATTGGCCGTTATAACGTCAGCCTTTATCTTTGCGACAATTGCGTACTTAAAAGATTCATTTACCTACGTCCCGCCTTTGTTTCACCTGAGCAGCGGCGGTTTAATGCTGTGCGCCTTTTTCATTGCCACCGATCCTGTTACCGCTCCTCTGACACGAAGGGGAATGTGGATTTTCGGAATTGGCGTAGGAGCGATAACGATGCTTATAAGAATTGCCGGAGTATATCAGGAAGGCGTGATGTTTTCTGTACTCCTGATGAACGCTATAACACCTTTGATTGACAGGCTCTGCAGGCGGATTCCGATTGGAGGTAAGCCCGGTGCATAAAATAAAACACTTTTTCCAGCAAAGCTGGCTGCTTATTGCGGCGTCGTTCTTCTTCGGACTGCTGATAGCCGTCACCAGCGCCGCCTTGTCGCCAAGGATAGAGCAGAACAAAATTAACAAACGTAACCGGCTGGTAGGTGCCCTGCTGCCGGAAGCCAAAGACTTTGTTCCCGTAGAGGGGGTAATCGAAATTGAGTCTATCCAGGGCCAAAAAGAGACTGTTGAAGTCTTCAGGGCTATGTCAGAGGCAGGCGAATGTGTCGGCTGGAGTTTTAATGCCATCGGACCGGGCTTTGCGGACAAAATTGAGCTGGTTGTGGTTGTGGATAAAAATTTTGAAAAGTTCGCGGGCTTCGATGTGCTGGCAAGCAATGAAACGCCCGGCTTCGGTAACCAGATAAAATTCGATTACTTCCGGGACCAGTTCAAAGGGGCACCGGCTGAAGGTCTCAGGATCGCAACATCAGGTGACAATACAAAAATCGATTCGGAAATCATCGCGATAAGTGGTGCTACCATAAGCAGTGAGGCAGTCGTTGATATAATTAGTAATGCCATCACCCAGATTAAAGAGCAGACACAACAAAAAGGACTAATCGGCAATGACAGGCAAAACTGAGCCCAATGCTACAGCTTACAGACAAACGCTGCTGGCCGGTTTGTGGCGTGAAAATCCGGTCTTACGGCTGTTATTAGGAATGTGTCCGACGCTGGCGGTTACCGCTGCGGTCAAGCCGGCCTTTACTATGGGTTGCTGTGTTATATTTGTGCTTGTCTGCAGCAATATTATAGTCAGTCTTATGCGGGACCTTCTTAAGCCGCATCTGCGAATACTGATGTTCACACTGACAATCGCGACGTTTGTCACCATCGCGGATTTATTCCTGAAAGCGTTTGTGCCGGCGATGAGCGAAACACTCGGGCCTTATGTCCCGCTGATTATTGTCAATTGTATCATAATTTGCCGTGCCGAGGCCTGTGCCAGTAAGAACAGAATTGTTATAAGCATAATCGATGCTGTGGGAATGGGTGTGGGTTTTACTGTCACGCTGTGTATTTTGGCGAGCATCCGTGAGCTGCTCGCTACAGGTGCGATATTCGAAATACAGATACTCGCTCTGTTAAAAGACGGCGGTTGGTTTGTACCCTGGGCAGCGATGAGCATGCCCGTGGGAGCATTTATAACTTTGGGTCTTATGCTTGGACTGGTAAACAAGGTCACGAACAAAGAAACTTAATAGGAAAATTTTATGGATACGCTTAATATTTTACTTATGGGCTTTATATCCATCGTTATCGTTAACAACCTCGTATTCACGAAGTTTCTCGGTATCTGCCCGTATCTCGGAGTTTCCGGAAGAATCGACATGGCCTTCGGTATGGGCATGGCGGTGACGTTCGTTGTTACTCTGAGCGGTACGTTGACCTGGCTGATTGACCATTTGATTCTGATTGGCACGCCCCTGGAAGTAACCCGATATGTCTGCTTCATATTGGTCATCGCCGGTGCTGTGCAATTAGTCGAAATGTACCTGCGAAAATTCTTCCCTTCTTTATACGAGAGCTTCGGTATATTTTTACCGCTGATTACAACAAACTGTGCGATATTAGGATTATGTTTGTTTATCAACCTCTGGGGCATTAACAGCCTGCTCGAAGCAGTTGTTCTTAGCTTCGGCGCCGGTATCGGTTTTACGATGGCAATTTGCATTATGGCCGGCATTCGGGAAAACCTGAATATGGCTGACGTTCCGAAGTGTCTCAAAGGTGCGCCGATTACATTGATTACTGCGGGTATCCTGGCCCTGGCCTTTATGGGTTTTGCGGGAATGATAAGATGATTTTAGGCAGTGTGTTGGAATTGTGGAGTAGTGCCTGGCCGGCAGGGCTGACAATGCTCGGTCTGGGCAGCGGTTTTGCGCTTGTGTTGTTAATAGCAAGCGAAAAGCTCAAAGTTGAGGTTGACCCGAAGATAGAGCAAATACATGCGGCTTTGCCGAATCTCGACTGTGGTGCCTGTGGATTCGCCGGCTGCGGTCAGTATGCAAAGGCCGTCCTGGAAAATCCCGAGCTGTTAGGTCAATGTGCACCGGGCGGACAGGAAACATCCGCGAATATCGCAGAGGTATTGAATCTGCAGGTCAGCGATTCAGGCCCCCAGCATAGACCGGTTGTACACTGTCGTGCCCACACAGCAGATAAAACCTATCATGCAATATATCAGGGAATACCAAGCTGCATCGCCGCCAACGCATTGGCTAACGTACAGGCCTGTGGGTTCGGCTGTCTGGGTTTCGGCGACTGTACGAGAGTGTGCAAGTTCGATGCCTTACACGTTGTCGATGGCCAGACTATCGTTGATTATGAAAGATGCACCGGCTGTACGGCCTGCGCAAAGGTCTGCCCGCGCGGTCTGATTGAGATGGTTCCATTCACATCTGAGAATATAATGATTGTAGCCTGTAATAGTAAGGAGACGGGCAAGACAACCCGGTCAATCTGCAAGGTCGGCTGTATCGGCTGCGGCATCTGTGTCAAACAAACGGATATGTTCTCGGTCAAGGATAATCTGGCACGGATAGACTACGCCAGATACGAGCTAAACGAGCAAACCGAAACCGCGATGAAAAAGTGCCCGACAAAGGTGATTACCTATCGCGGCAAGACCGCCGAAAGTCTTCGGCAGCCAGCCGCAACAGCCGCCGATTCCTGAGTAATGCACACAACTCAATCCTTTTTAATATACATCTCTGCGCCACTGGTTTTTATGAGTTTAAACTCAGGCTGAGAAGTTATCAAAATCGCCTCAAGGCCGGGGATTTTCTCAATTAATTCAAGGCCGTTCTCGCTTCCCATTACACTTACAGATGTAGCTAATGCATCGGCATCAGTTGCGTTATCGGCAATGATGGTTACACTTGAGAGACCTTCGGTACTTGTCCCTGTCCTACGGTCTATTATATGGCTGTGGCGTTTGCCTTCAATTAAAATGAACTGCTGGTAATCGCCGCTTGTAGCTATCGCCCCGTTGGTCATTTTCAGCTTCAATAAAACTTCACGTCCGGCCGAATCTTTTAATATATTCGGATTCTGCAGTCCGATTACCCAGTGGTCCCTGCCTTTTAACGGTGCGCCGAAGCATCGAATATCACCGCCGAGATCGACCATGCCACCGATTGCACCATGGCTTTGCATCGTCTCTACCGCCTTGTCAACAGCATAACCTTTTGCAATACCGCCAAGGTCAAGCTGCATACCTTCGACCGTGAACTGCACTGTCCTGTTCCGGCCGTCAAGCTTCAGCTTCTCAAAGCCAACTTTCGACCTGGCATCGGCGATTTCATCCCTGCCGGGAAGGACTTGTTTGTTTTTGGCCTTACGAAACAATTCCACCAGAGGCCCAACGGTAACATCAAAAGCGCCATCGGTAAGTTTGCTGAATTCAATGCTTCTTTGTAAAACCTCATAGGTTGACTGGCTGAGCTGGACCGCTTTTTTGAATCCATCCCTGTTTACACTGCTTATTTCCGAATCGCTCTTGTAGTCACTCATCAAATCGTCAACTTTGTTGATTTGCGTAAAACCGCTTTCGATACATTTCCCGGCTGCATCCATATCTTTTGCTATTACAACTGCGCGGGCGAAGGTCCCCATAACCATTCGATGCCCGCTGTCCAGCTCGACTTGTTTTCCCGGGCCGGCTGAAAAATATAGCGCCACAACAACTAAACAAGCAACAAAAACTACAATTATGACGCTGCTGATTTTTTTGCCTGTAGAAGAGATTTTCATAACAGGATTTCATAATTGATATTCAAGCAATAATCAATAGAAAATAATCGATAATCAGCTTATAATGCCGGTATGGACAAAAAAGAAGTAACAATATTGGCCGAGCGTATTGAACGGGAGTTTCTCCCCTTTGTTCGCAGCCCCTCCAGATATATCGGCGGCGAAGTAAACCAAATTAAAAAAGACCTTTCGCAATGTGAGCTGTCTGCAGCATTGTGCTTTCCGGACATTTATGAAGTAGGCATGAGTAACAGCGGAATAGCGATTATATATGAAGTTCTCAACAGCCTTGATGGTGTCGCTGCCGAGCGGGTCTTTACACCGTGGATTGATGCTGAGAAAGTGCTGCGTGAGAAAACAATCCCCCTCTTTAGTCTGGAGTCCAAAGCATCCCTGAAGAGCTTTGATATCGTAGGCTTTAGTTTGAGCAGCGAGCTTTGCTATACCAATGTGCTTAATATGCTCGACCTCGGCGGTATCGATGTCCGAAGCTGCAACAGAACCGAAGCCGACCCGTTGATAATCGCCGGCGGCAGTATGGCAAGTTGCTGTGAAGGCCTCGCTGAGTTTATAGATTTGTTTCTATTGGGTGATGGCGAAAAAACAGCAGTTGAGCTTGCGCAACTGGTTAAAGCGAACAAAATGGCCGGCGCGACAAAAGAACAAATCCTTCTCTGCACCGCCAAGAAACTCGACTTCGCCTATGTCCCGTCTCTTTATGAATTCGAATACGAAGAGGCCAAAATAAAATCGTTTAAGGCCAATTCACCCGGATTGCCCACGCAATTTAATAGCGCTGTCGTAGAAGATTTTGAAAATGCCGCCGTTCCGCATCGCCCAATAGTGCCGTTTGTGCAGGCGGTCCACGAGAGAGTCAGTGTCGAGATTATGCGCGGCTGTCCTGGCCGATGCAGGTTCTGCCAGGCGAGCTTTTGCAGAAGGCCTGTTCGTTATCGCAGCGTTGAAAAAATTATCGATATAGCCAAGACCTGTTATCACTCGACAGGATATGATACCGTCAGTTTGCTTAGTCTATCGAGCGCCGATTATCCTCAACTCGAAGAACTGGTTGCCGGCCTTGGTGCGTATTTTCAGGATAAACACGTGGGCTTATCACTTCCCAGCCTGCGCGTTGATAAGCAGTTGAAACTGCTTCCACAGTTACTGACCTCGGTGAGGAAAGGCGGCCTTACTATAGCCGTCGAGGCGGCAAGTGAAAAATTAAGACAGGTCGTGAATAAACCTCTCAAAGACGAAGATTTGTTCGCCGCCGTCGAAGCGGCATACCGGGCCGGCTGGCAGCGATTGAAATTATATTTTATGGTCGGCCTGCCCGGAGAAACCGCCGAGGACGTAAAGCGAATTGTGCAGTTGTCATTCGAATTAGCAAAACTGCGAAAAAAAATAGACGGCAAAACCGGCCAGATTAATATTACCGTAAGCTGGTTTGTGCCGAAACCGCATACGCCGTTCGGCTGGTTGGGGCAAAAGCCGGTAAGTTATTTCGAGCAGGCAAAAGAGCTGATAATCGACCAGAAGAAGAAACTTCGGGCCAAATTCCTCCAGTTTAAGTTCCACAACATAAGATGCAGTGTACTGGAATCGGTGATTGGCCGGGGTGACAGGCGCTTGTGCGATGTTATCGAAGCAGCCTGGCGAGACGGTGCAAAATTCGATTTGTGGGATGAATGTTTTGACTTCGAGATGTGGCAAAGAGCATTCGAAAAATTCGGATTCGATTTGGAAAATCTCGCACAGAGGCAATTCGACTCCGATGAAATCCTGCCCTGGGAACATTTGGGCGGCCCTGACAAAAAATATCTGCTCGGACACCTTGAAAAAGCAACAAAAGAAGAATACAAGTCATAAGTTGTACCCTTACACTCTTATACTCATTTGCTCTAATACTCTTATTTATTTTTCCCTTGAAAACCCGGTCTTTACTCTGTATTTTGCTTTCGTGAGTCTTTTTGTTTTCAAAGACTTTAGGCGGGCATTCTGAAGCCATTACTCGTCGCTCGATGCTCTTTTTTGTATCTAAGGCCGAATAGATTAATGGGCTGAAGATATCCTACATGACTTGAAAATTTGGCTTATATGGTGTATAGTTTTAGCAGCGGTTTTTATTGAGACTCAATGTTATGAAATAGGAGTTACAATATGAGAAAAGTAGTAGGTGTCATCTTTTGCTTTATAGCAGCAACCTTGTATGTGGCCAACTATTTGGCGGCCGTGATATACATGCCACATATCAGGAACTACAGTACTCCTCCGGGACACATGGGGACAGCTTATAAGATTGTTGGGAGAACACCAGAATATCTTGCTTGTATTGCTTTAGTTATCGGCATAGTCTATCTGGTGATTGGCGAGCTGAATCAAATCAAATCCAAAAAGAAGTCATAACAGCTCGCTGGAGCCCTCCCCTTCCTCCGCCGTTAGCTTCGGAGGTCCGGTGAGTTTTTTATTTATTGGCAAGATATAATGAAATTAGTGTAAAAAAATGAAGTTGCGTCGAAAGCATATTATCATAATCGCCCCGGGCATATTGTTGTTTGTAATCATAGCTTTTCAACGTTTGGCTCCATATCTTTTAAAGCACCATGTCCAAAAAATTGAATCTGATTACTTCATTATTGCGGTCATCGTTTGTGGTACCATGCCTTTCACATTAACGCTGCTTTATGTTGTTTACAGCTATCTTCAACAGTTCAAAGAAAAACAAAAGGCCGAGGCAGACAAACGGTTTTATTCTGACTATATCGAAGGCGAGCGGTGATTATTTTGTTATGAGGCTCTTCAATTGGTCGTGCTTGTTTTTATATTTGTAATTGCTGGAGTCAAAATATTGTAGTTCAATACTAAAAAGAACAAAAATATAAAAAAAGAGCAAGTGGTTCGCCACTTATAAAGTACAGACCTCGGGCATAAAGGAATTACGAAATTTCAGGCTTATAAAAGGAGATAACTTATGAAGGCAGGTAAAATAATTACTGAATTTATAATTGTATTCATTCTGGCTTTTGTAGTTTCCGCAATTGTTTCACTGCTCTGGAATCTTATTGCCCACGGCAGCACTATTGTTGACTGGGGCTCATCGCTCAGGCTGGGTATTATTTTGGGTATTATTGCACCATGGATAATATCAAGAGGAAGTAATAAAAATCAGGAATAATGACTCACTGGTTTGAGATAGTATGCGGAAACGATATAAATATAATAAGGCGGGAAAATGATTAAGGCAAAATACAAACACACAAATATTGTTGCCCGCAACTGGCGAGAACTTGCCGATTTCTACCGTCAGGTTCTCGGCTGCAGCGAAGTTCCTCCGGAAAGGGCCGCTACGGGAGAATGGGTCGAACACTGTACGTCTGTTCCCGGCGCCGAGATCCGCGGCATTCATTTGCGGCTGCCGGGTTTTGGCGATGAGGGGCCAACCCTTGAGATATTCCAGTACAACAATGCACTTAACCGCCCCGAAACAGCTATCAATCGCCCGGGCCTGGCGCATCTTGCTTTCGAGGTTGACGATGTCGAAGCGGCCAGAGACGAGGTAACAGCCTCAGGTGGTACGTGCGTTGGCGAGATGGTCACTGTAGATATCCCGGATGCCGGCATAATCACATTTATCTATATGACCGATCCGGAAGGAAATATTATCGAGTTGCAAAAGTGGGAATAATCCTGATAATCAGCGGCATATGTTTTTAGTCCTGCGGATAAGTTTAGTATGGAAAAATTCGTCGGAGAAAGTATTGAGGTGGAAAAGGCCGGGACTTCGCCCCAACCGGTACGTTTCAAATGGCGGGGAGAAATACACGAAGTTACCGAGGTGCTGGACGAGCACGTTGATACCGGATATGGTAATCTGCCGCCGGGTAGTCACAATTGGCGCACGCGAAGGCACCGCCGCTATTATGTTGTGAAAGATTCACAAGGTGATGTTTTTAAGATATATCTGGATTACGCCAATAAAAAGAAACCGACATGGTGGCTGGCAGAAAAGCGCCCACAGAAAAAGAACGATACTATCGAAAAGTAAAAAGGTAAAATTATAAAATGTAAAAGAGATTTCGAACTTGTTGAAGAGGATTCCTAATTCATTCTCCGAAAAAACGCTTGAATGACGTGTGATTAATGTTACTAATGAGCTTTTGGCTTGGTGAGGTTATCAAAAATATGAGAAGAACGATAATGAGTATTCTGATGTTATTTAATTTGGCCGGATGCAGTAATATTCCTTCCGGCGCCGAAGCGGTTCGGAACTTTGATGTCAACCGGTATCTGGGCAAATGGTATGAAATAGCGAGGCTGGACCACAGTTTTGAACGCGGACTTACGGATGTTTACACAACTTATGCCCTGAGGAAGGACGGCGGGATAGATGTTTTGAACAGGGGCCTTGATAAAGACAGCGGCAAATGGAAAGAAGTTCGGGGTCGAGCATATTTTGTAAAGGGAGAGACTGTCGGCCGTTTGAAAGTGACGTTTTTTTGGCCATTCTACGGCGGTTATAATGTGACTTCGCTTGATCACGAGAACTATTCTTATGCAATGGTCTGCGGCCCGACAAGGTCGTATCTATGGATATTGGCGAGAGAGAAGACGCTTAGTAAATCCATAATAGATAAACTGGTTAAGGCCGCCGAAGATTCAGGATTCAAAGTTGAGGAACTGATTTTCGTAGAACAGGATCGTTCGGACTCTTAGTATGTTTATAGGATTGAGCTGCCGCCGCTACGTGTCTGCACTACGTTCGCTTCGCCCTTCGGCGCTGCTCAGGACTAAAAGCTCACTGCGGTCGGGATGACAGGTTTTTATGAATAACAAAAAGAGTTATAATTGCGAGAGGCGATGAGTACCGGCTATAGAAATTCTATTGCGAGATGGTACTTTTATATTACTCCCTTGTTCATTTTGCTTGATTACATTTTGGGCGTAAATGTACGAATTAGTGCTCTTGATTCGATGCCGTTATATAAAAACCTCTATTATGGGTTCTGTATTCTCTGCGGGGTCTGCATGTATATTGTCCCCCGGTACTCTGCGGTAGTGGCATTGCTCGAAAGCTCGATAAATTTCATGATGCTCGTATTGGGCATATTTTTACCATATATCCGAACTGTCATGGCGCTTATGGACGATGTGCTCGGCGCGGATTTTAAGGCTTTGGAAGAATCGTTAAAGGTCCAGCCGATGGTGAATCTTGCGATTGTTGGTTCGTGCGTGATACTTACTTTTAGGAAAAGCATTGAGACAATAGCAGAATCTTTCGGTTATAATAAGCCGGCTTCCAAACAGTAACCACCGAAGATAGCCTCCGAAAACCGGAAATATGGCTATCAACCGTTAGCTGTCAGACTTTGGTTTTAAATTTGCTAAGAGTCTTATAAGATATAAAATGACAATAATACCTTATTAAGAGATGTCACTAAAGATTAACAGAACCCTGACTTGATGGGTAGGCTAAATATTCACAGACAAGATGAAAGAAGAAGACAGAAAGAAAATCCGGGAAATCATCAACGGAATGCAATGCCCGAAGAACTTCAGATGCGCAGAGGGTGGGTTCGAAAACCTGTGCAGAGCCAAGGACTTCGGCGATGAGCAGCGTTTGCACTGTCTCGAAGGGACATCCGAACCCTGTTCGTTTGCGATGCTGTATGACTTCGGCATTAAGATTCGTTTTTGCCAATGCCCGCTGCGGGTGTATCTGGCGAAGAATCTAAAGATTTAACTGGAGCGTGAAGCGCGAGACAAGCAGAAAGGATTAACAGCAGGGTCAAATGGAGACGAGCTGTCAGCCTTTAACTATCGGCTATTGGTTTTCAGGTATTGGCTTTATCAAATGTGAAGCGCTATTGGTAATTGATAATCTTAATCGGATGATGAACAAATGAGTAAAGACGATATTCAAACGAACATAGCGAGCCCGGCGGATGACGTTGGGGACATGAGACTCGGCAGGCTTGAATTTCTGGCGATGAATAATCCGGTTCGCAGATGGATGCAGAAGCATATCGAGTTCAAGGTGTACAGGAGGCAGCTTGGGAAAAGAAATATTAAGCTGGAAGGGGGGATTATTATGGATGCCGGCTGCGGTTCCGGGTACAGCACGGAGCTTATTGTGCATGAATTCCATCCATCCGAAATTGTAGCATTTGACTTTATGCCGGAACAGATTCGCCTGGCTCGAAAGCGGGGGCTTAAGGTCGATTTTTCAGTTGGTGACCTGAGGCGAATCGAGGCGGAAAGTGAAAAGTTTGACGCCGTGTTCATTTTCGGAGTGCTGCACCACATAGCCCAATGGAAAGAGGCTGTTTCAGAGGCGGTGAGGGTACTGAAGCGAGGCGGTGTTCTGCTGGTGGATGAGCCGCTTTACCTTTTTACGTGGGAGGAATTGGAGGATGGATTCAGAAACACCGGCTTAGAAATTTTGGAGGTTTCAAGTCTTTTCTTTAAATATGTCCATGCATATCTTTGCAGGAAGCGTGAATGAAGATAACAGGCAGGGCCCGCTTTTTGTTATGCGGATTAAAGAGTTAGTAAAAAAAGTTACAATTGATAGAGGAGAAAAATGGGAATTCTTTGGGAAGTCGTACAGACAGGTTTGATGTATGGTCAGAAGCGAAAATCCGACTCCGTTGAGGACCGGGTCCGGTTTCTCGAAAACCAGCTTATAAGAACACAGGACACATTGCGTGAGCTGGTAAAGAAGATCGAAGAGATTCACGGACTCGATATCGACGGGGACGGCAAAATCGGTTAGGCATCATCCTGACTGAGAAGTCTTAATATTACTTAACTGTGACGTTTTGACACTGCTGCTGTGCTGTTCAGTACCGGCGGACTTGTTAATAGACGAAGAAAGGAGCAACTAAATGCAAATGAAACGTCGTGATTTTTTGAAATTTGCCGGTGCCGGTATATGTCTTGGAGCGATGGGATGCGTTTCCGGTTCTGGCGCCCGCTCTTCGAAAAAACCTAATATTTTGCTCTGTATGGCCGACGACCAGGGCTGGGGTGATATGGCATACAACGGACATCCTGTTCTCAAGACACCAAACTTCGATGCTATGGCGGCCAGTGCTTTGCGTTTCGACCGATTCTACGCCGCTGCTCCGGTTTGTTCTCCTACTCGCGGCAGCGTAATGACGGGCCGTCATCCGAACCGCTTCGGATGCTTCAAGTGGGGCCACACACTTCGACCTCAGGAAATCACCATCGCCGAGGCCCTCAAGACGGCCGGATACGTTACAGGCCATTTCGGAAAGTGGCATCTTGGTTCGGTCCGCAAGGGCAGCCCTGTCAACCCCGGCGCGAGCGGGTTCGATGAATGGCTCTCGGCCCCGAATTTCTTCGACAATGACCCCATTCTCAGCCGGGAAGGTATCGCAGTCCAAACCAAAGGTGAAAGCTCAATGGTTACTGTCGATGCCGCTCTGGAATTTATCGAAAAGCATTCCAAAGGGACACGGCCATTTTTGGCGGTAGTCTGGTTCGGTTCTCCGCACAGCCCGCACCAGGCGATAGAAAAGGACCGCGCAGTCTATGCTAACCAGAATGAGAAATTCCAGAACTTCTACGGCGAAATTACCGGTATGGACCGCGCATTCGGCAAGCTTCGCAAGAGATTGCAAACTCTCGGTATTGATAAGGACACAATTCTCTGGTATTGCAGTGACAATGGAGGCCTTCCTAAAGTCGGCTCGACAGGCGGGCGGGCAAACAAGGGCAAAGTTTATGAAGGCGGCCTTCGCGTACCTGCTATCCTTGAGTGGCCAGCTCGAATTCCGAATCCACGCGTATCCGAGGTGCCCTGCAATACCTCTGATATCTATCCGACGCTTCTTGAAATCACGGGTGTACGGATGAAGAACCAGCCGTTGCTGGATGGAATCAGTCTGGTCCCGCTGATAGACAACAGGATGAAAACTCGACCCAAACCGATGGGTTTCTGGGACCATCCCACCGGTGGCATCAGAACACCGAGCCTCGAATGGATGACTGAGCTGCTCGAGGCGCAGAAAGAGGGCAAGGAGAGCAGCGAGACTTTCAGATTGCGTTTGGACGCAGGCGAAATAACTAAACAATATCCCTTAGACAGCTTTCCCGGCCACGCCGCATGGCTCGACTGGCCATGGAAGCTTCATCGGATTCATTCAAAGAAAGGGGATGTGAAATTCGAGCTGTATAACCTTGCAGAAGACCCCGCCGAACAAAATGACCTGATAACTCGGGATACTGACCGGGTGAACTCAATGAAATCCCAGCTTGAAAGCTGGCTGGTATCCGTGGTTCACAGTCTTAACGGCAGGGATTATCGTTGAACAGCCAATGTGTGCGCTTTGCCGTCAGTGCTGGTGAAATAATAACCCAAATAAATTTAGGAGTAAAATAAAAAGCCCCACAATAAATTGCGGGGCTGAATATTCTGGTTTTCTGCTCGGGAGTAGAAGAAAGAATTTTCTCAGCGGTGATTATGTTTTCTCATTCCCATGGGCAATTCTATACCGGCAGGCTTTTGCGCCTCTTTGAAGTCCACTATAATCTTAACTGCCGCTTGTGGATCATCAACTACCGTGAAAACATCCATATCTTCCGGGTCGATATAGCCGTGTTCTTTTAGCATCTTTTCCCTGATCCACTCAATTAATCCTTCCCAGTAGTCACTCCCCATTAAAATCACGGGAAAAGATGCCTGCTTTAAGGTTTGAATTAATACAGAAGATTCGAAGAACTCATCCATAGTCCCGTAGCCTCCTGGTAAAACTATAAAACCATGGGCGTATTTCAGGAACATAACCTTTCGGACAAAGAAATATCGAAAATGGAGGGAAAGATTCTGGTAGTCGTTCGGAATCTGCTCCATAGGAAGCTCGATATTAAGGCCGATGCTTTGACCTCCCGCTTTTGCAGCCCCTTTATTCGCCGCTTCCATAATACCTCCGCCGCCGCCGGTAATGACGGCAAAGCCTGCATTAACAATTTCCGAAGCGGTCTGCTCGGCAAGCTTATAGTATCTATCATCCGGGGGGGTACGAGCAGAGCCGAAAATCGAGACCGCAGGACCTACAGAGGCAAGCTCCTCGAAGCCTTCGGTAAACTCAGCCATTACTCTGAATATCCGCCAGAGGTCCTGTACCGGGTTTTCAATAGTATCAATCATCAAAACAATTCTCCTTTATATTTCAAAACCCTTGAAGCTTTATCTCGTATTTATCTTTGTTAATACTACCATAAAGCCGGTTTATTTGCGGCAGGGCAATATTTAGCAATCGGGCAATTCACACAGTCCGGCTTACGAGCCTTACATATATTTCGTCCATGAAAAATAAGCAAATCGCTGAATAACAGCCAGTTCTTTCTCGGAACTATTTCGGCTAAATCAAATTCCAACTTAACCGGGTCCGAGTTCGGCGAAAGCCCTAATCGGCGTGATAGTCTGATAACATGGGTATCACATACCACCCCCGGCACCCCGAAAGCGTTGCCTAATACACAATTTGCGGTTTTCCTGCCAACGCCGGGCAGAGTTAAAATCTCTTCCATAGTACCCGGGATTTTGCCGTCAAATTCTTCGATTACCTTCGTACAGGCCCCCTTGATATTGGCCGCTTTATTGCGAAAAAAACCCGTGCTTTTTATATCCGACTCAATTTGTTTTACGTCCGCTTTTGCCCAGTCTTTTGCCGAGGTGTATTTTTTGAACAAGGTCTTTGTAACCATATTGACCCGCACGTCCGTACACTGGGCCGAGAGGATTGTAGAAACCAGCAGCTCCAGTGGATTCGAATGTTTAAGTGCTATCCGGGCCTCCGGATATGTTTTCCTCAATATGGGAAAGATTTTCCGGACTCTTTCGGCCGCCCTGGTCTTGTCTGCTTTTGTTTTTTTTGTTGCTTTTTTTTGGGGCATAGTCCTTATTTCGAAGGGAGTTCTTTCAAGATTTCTTTCAGCTTGCCGGCAAAGAATATCTCATGCAATCTCACAGGTTCTTCGACTCCGGGTAAAAACAATATAGTTACAGGTACTCCGGGTTCATTGTACTTGTTTTTCAATGCATCTGTTGCCTCATATTTTGTTAATGTAGTATCGGCTTTGATTGCCAACACTGCTTTTTCCTTAATTAGTCCTGCAATGTCCTCGTTATGATAAACAACTTTATCCACTGCCTGGCAGCTCAGACACCAATCGGCGGTGAACTTGATTAAAACTGGTTTGCCTTCAGCTATGGCATTGTCAATAACAGCTTCATCATAATCCTGCCAGGCAATTAGCTCTCCTGCTGGTGCCGGTAAAAACACCCAGCCTCCTGCGAACACAATCATGGCGGCGCTGATTCTTATAAGCCACTTGCGAGCGGGTTTTGTATTGAAGCTCACCCATCCGCCCCACATCCAGACACAAAAACCAAGAATCACCGCAAAATATAACACATTCGTCCTGTAGGCTTGCGGCAAGGCACCAATGAGTTTTACGGCGATAATCAGCAGGACAAATCCGATGCCCTGTTTGAATAATTCCATCCACTGCCCCGGCTTTGGAAGCCGTTTCAGTAAACCAGGTATTGAAGTAAGTATTGCATAGGGCACAGCCATCCCCACACCTATCACCATTATAACAACGGTAGCCACCAGCCAATGCTGGGCCTGTGCCCACCCGAAGGCAAACCCCAATATACCGAATCCGCAGGGAGTGCTCAAAATGGCTGCAAGAAAACCTGTACCAACAGCGCCCGAATAGCCTTTACCGCTGCCCGATTTACCAGCAATCGAAGATGGCACGCCAATATTAAAAACTCCGAACATCATCAGAGCCAGCACAACCAGCAAAAGCACCATCCCCGCCGTGAAGATTGGATTTCGATACTGGTCGCCCCACTGTAACACCGTTCCATAGAAGATTTGCAGAATAATATTTGCAACTGCAAGAGACGCAAAAAACAGCAATATTCCAATACAAAAAGCAAATCCCATCGCTTTGGATTGTTGTTTACCTGCTTTTGCCTGCTCGACGATTCTCATCACGATAAGTGGAAGCACCGGCCAGACACATGGCATAATATTCAAAGTCAGACCTGCTAAAAAAGCCAAACCAAGGGCAAAGGGGATGGAATAACCAGGCGCTGTAATTGTCTTTGGTACATCATCAACCGTTTCAAGACTTATTTTGCGCCAGGAATCCCGCCATACCCAAACAATCTTAGTCTGAAGAGTTTTTTCAAACGGCGGTAAGCATACCTTGCTCGTACAGGCAATACCGGAAATCTTGACCTCAATATCATTCTCACTGATTACTGTCTTTGCCGGAGTTTTGAATGCCGTGATTGGTATAAAAACAGTGAAATTACCTTCGTAAACTTCTATTTTATTACCCAGCGGGTCTGTGAAGAAATGCCATTTTGGGAAAACAACCTGGCCAAAAGAAAAGGCATCGGATTTGGCCTGAACCTTCAGCTCAAAACCGGGGGCTGGTGCGGTTTCGGCCTTTGCGTAATAGTGAAGGTCATCGGTTCCTTCAAATATGACTGCTATACCGCTCTTCGGACCCATTTGAACAGGCTCGATACGTGCAGATGACAACTCCTTTCCAGAGTTTACCAGTTCAACACCGGCTATACTACCAGGTGTGATTATTAAGACTGGCTCATTTGTGTTTTGGCCGGATGCAGAACAGGTAGCTGCAAAAATACAAGCTGCCCATAATATGCTTGAAAGAAGTGTTTTTTTCGATTTCATAGCAGCCATTTTCCCCCATAAAAACCTAAAATGACAGAAATAGAAAAGATATCAGTCAGCCGGCTGGTTCTGGGGTACTTCGGGCTCGGCTTCCGGCTGTTCCGTTTTGTTATTCTTGGCTTGCTCGTTGTTCTTGGCTTGCTCAGCGGCTAATAAATCGGCAACGGTCGGTTTGTCCAATCGACCGCCTTCCAAAATTATTTTCACATCATCAGCATCGAGAGTTTCGTATTTCAGAAGGGCCCTTGCTATTTGCTCGAGGTTGTTTTTATTTGTCCCTATTAATTCTTTTGCTTTTTCATAAGCCTCGTTGGTAATTTTTTTGACCTCGCTGTCGATTGCTTCTGCTGTTTTCTCTGAATACTCTTTCTCGCCCGGCATCATATATATCTGGTCACTAATACTCATATCCGGAGTATAATTGATAAGCCCAAGCTCGCTGCTCATACCCCAGGTCAAAATCATCTGTTTTGCGATATTAGTGGCTGTTCGAATATCGCTCTGTGCACCGCTGGTTATATCATCACAAAACATTTCTTCAGCAACTCGCCCGCCGAAACACACCTGCAATAGTGCCATACAATATCTTTTTGTAAATATCGTTCTGTCTTTTTCAGGAAGGGCAAAAGTGGCCCCGCCCATCGGCCCACGTGGAATTATACTTACCTTGTGCAGCGGGTCGGCATCTTCTAAGAGTGATTGCACGAGTGTATGGCCGGCTTCGTGATAAGCAGTGATTTCTTTTTCCTTTTGGTCGATCACCCTGCTCTTTTTTGCTCTTCCCCATCGGACCTTGTCACGGGCTTCCTCAAGGTCAGCCATTTCGACACATTCTTTATCGGCCATGGTCGCCGCCAGGGCGGCTTCGTTGATAATTGCCGCCAGGTCCGCTCCGCTGAACATAGGCGTCCCGCGTGCGAGTCTTTCCAGGCTGATATCCGGTCCCAATTTCACTTTTTTGGCGTGAACCTGCAGAATGTCAACTCGACCTTTTAAGTCCGGCAGCGGCACAAAAATTTGCCTGTCGAATCTCCCCGGCCGCGTCAAGGCATGGTCCAGGATGTCGGCGCGGTTTGTAGCTGCAATCACAATAACCTGGTCGTTTGTGTCAAAGCCGTCCATCTCAACGAGTATCGCATTCAGTGTTTGTTCGCGTTCATCGTGTCCGCCGCCGGCAAAACCGGCCCCGCGTTTTCGACCAATTGCGTCAACCTCGTCAAGGAAGATGATGCAGGGAGAATTTTCCTTGGCCTGTTTGAACAAGTCGCGGACACGGGATGCCCCGACGCCAACGAACATTTCTACGAAATCGCTTCCGGATATACTAAAGAAAGGCACATCGGCCTGGCCTGCTATGGCCTTTGCCAGCAACGTCTTTCCACAGCCTGGAGGGCCTACCAGCAACACTCCGCGAGGGATTCGGCCGCCTAATCGCTGGAATTTCTTCGGATTTTTCAAAAACTCGATTATCTCCGCAACTTCTTCTTTTGCCTCTTCTACGCCTGCAACGTCCTCGAATGTTACTTTGACACGGTCTTTTCCCTGAAGCCGATGTTTGCTTCGACCAAACGACATCAGCATCCCGCCGGCGCCGCCGCGAAGGTTGCGGGCAAAAAGAAAATAGAAAATAGCCACCAAAACGACTATCGGCAGTAACATGCTTATTATATTCAGCAGCCAGGTATGCTGCTCGGGGAAGTTGACCTTAATGCCCTTTTTCTCTAATTCTTTGCGATCTTCTTCACCGATCCATTCCGTTTTGTAATTCACCGTGAAAGTTTTCTGTGCTTTTTCGTCTGTGCCGGTGGCATCCGGTTTGAATTTACCTGTTATCTCAGTATCGCCGATCTCAATACTTTCGATTTTGCCGTCATTTGCATCTTCAATAAACTCGGACCAGCTTTTCTCTGCGCCACTCTCAAACTTTTGCAGCATCATCAATGATGTGAAAATCACGATTGCGATTATCAGATAGAAAAAAGGCCCGCGTCTATACTTCGGCGGTATCGGCTTTTTCCCGGGCCTGTTTTGCTGGCCTTGACGTTGTTGAACATTTGGGTTTTTGTCTTGATTGTCACTCATAATTTGCGTTTTTTGTATCCCCGCTTTCATAGGAACGGGTTTACTCCTGTAAGAGCAGGACTGATTCGAAAAATAGTTCTACCACTTTACTTCCATTAGTTCTACGATTTTCCTCGCCAGATTGTTTGCCGCCAGAGTCGAAGCGTATTTAATATCCTGCTGTTGGTATTCAGAATAGCTCGCTGTTGCGCTGATAGTGTGGTTATCTATCAAAAGTTCTCCCGTCTTTAGATTCTTCCAGTTGACCAGGGCTGTCAACTCCACTTCTTTTTCAAGAACCAGCCCTGTTTCGCGTTCAGTGCTGAGCGCTGATTCGCCGATTGAGACTATTTGGCCGCTCAGAATCGCATCAGCACGGTCCCTGTTTGAGACTATTTTGTACGGTGTCTCCACCTCGATGCGCTTCGACAAAGCATCGGAAAGTTCGTATTCGGCTCCTCGCCGAAAGCTCTGGTTGTCGAACATCTCCAGATAGACGGTATCGATATCCTGCGGAAACAGCGATTGGTTGGAATAGCCGTTCAACTCAGCGCATCCGCAAAGACCTAAAGTACAGAGCACAAGAATACAAGAGCACACCAGCACAAATATGCCTCGACCTGTGCTGAAAAGGTTGTCTTTAAGATTTTGTCTCTTCATTTTCTCTCTCATTACCGCCCGAATTGCCGGTAAGCATTTCTTTTGCCATCTCTGCCGCCTTCGTGCCGGGCCAGTCGTTTATCACCATATCAAAATAGAGATTAGCCGACTGCTTGTTACCGGTCCTCTGATAATATTGGCCGATACTGAATTGTTTGTAGGCTAATTGCTCGTTTATCTCTTTGAGTCTTGTATCAACGTTCGTTTCTTGCGGGTCTCCTGGGTATATCAGCTTGAATTTCTCGTAACAGCTTTTTGCAATATTCAGGCTCGATGAGTCATAAAATGGTCTTTTATACTCAGGATGATTGTTATATGCGGTGTGTTTGCATCGAGCCATATTGAGCAGTGCATCCCTGCCGGTTTTTCCAGTCTGGTATTGCGATGATATCTCCCACCATTTGAGGTACGCCGCATTAAAATCTTTCTTTCTTTCGTAATGTTCAGCCACCGCTATAGATGCATTTAATCCCATCTGGGTGTCAAGCCCTGCCCGGTCGGTAATCTTTTCCATTATCCTGACACCCTCGGCATATCCTTTCAACTTTACGACACGGAACACCAGTTTTTTCTGGCCGCCTAAATAAGCCGTTGCTATGGCATACTGTCTGTCCATAACCTGATCGCGAAAATCACTGTCGGGCTGTTCGGTAAGCAGCTTCTCGTAGATTCTCAGTGCTTTGGTAAACTCGCCTTTTTCTTCGTATTGTTGTGCCATTGCAACAGTCGCCTCGGTGCCTATCGGCGTATAAGGCGCCTGCTCGCTGATTCTTTTCATTATTTCCAGGCCCTCGGCGTATCCTGTTACTTCGAAAACGCCAAGGACGGTTTTTTTCTGTCCGCCTAAAAAAGCCGTCGCTATCGAAAACTGCCTGTCCAGAGCCGCATCGCGAAGTTCACTCTCGGGATATTTAGTGATAAGCTTTTCGTAATTATCGACCGCCTGGGTGAACGTGCCTTTGCAAAAGAGCATCTCCGCCTTGATAAAAATGTCTAAATCAGGGCCTGCGATTTCGGGATAGTCCTTTTTCAGTTTATCGAACGCCTGACCGGCGGCCTTGGTTTGGCCGGTATTGACGAGCTTCTTCGTTTGGGCCACAGCCAGCAGAAATTTGTCCCTGCCCTCAGCCGTAACAGCCTTCCAGTCCTGGTCTTTTCCCAAACGCCAGGTGTCCGCCGAAACCATCGATATCGCAGACAGTACGACCGTCATTGCCGGCATCATTATTCGCATTCTGTATCTAAGCATATCCATGCCCCGCCAATTCTTCTTTATTTCGAAGGTTATTGGTAAATCGTTAAGCATTATACCTATTCCCAAAGCTATTGCAAACCCGCTCTTTAAAATATAATATGTTATAATCTTTCCACAATAATTGCAAGAAAACTTGTTTTTTGTATATTTGCCGGTTATAAAGCTATGGACTTATCAACCGTATTTTTTAAGAAGCTAATGGAGGTGCAAAATGGCTAAATATTTACTGATTATTCTGATGACAATTGCAGTTTGCTTGAGTTTAGCAGTTATCGGCTGTCAATACGATGCCCTCACAAGTTTGTCTCTTGCCACCGGAAGCGTTCGCTCTATAACGGTTGCTGATTATGTGGACAAGATGAAGGCCGGGTGGGTCGGGCAGATGGCAGGCGTCGGCTGGGGCGGACCTACCGAGTTCAAGTACAAGGGCCAAATCATACCCGAAGATAAGATGCCCCAGTGGAAACCGGAGAATATTAACCAGTTCCAGCAGGATGACATTTACGTTGAGATGACCTTTCTGCGGACACTTGAGCTATACGGCTTTGATTGTTCTATCCGACAGGCCGGGATTGATTTTGCCAACAGCGGTTACAATCTCTGGCATGCAAACAGAAATGGTCGTGATAATTTGCGCAAAGGAATTGCTCCGCCCGACTCCGGACATCCTGAGTTTAATACGCATGCCGACGACATAGATTACCAGATTGAAGCCGATTACGCAGGCCTGATTGCGCCCGGCATGCCGAATGTGGCCATCGAGCTGGGTGAAAAGTTCGGGCGGCTTATGAACTACGGGGACGGCCTTTACGGAGGCCAGTTTGTCGGTGGAATGTACGCCGAAGCCTTCTTTGAAAATGATATGGTAAAGATTGTCCAGGCCGGCCTGAAGTGCATTCCAAAAAAGAGCCAGTTCGCCGAATGTATCCTGGATGTGCTTGCATGGTACAAAGAAAATCCCAACGACTGGGAAAAGACCTGGCAGCTTATTGAGGAAAAATACCAGGACAATCCCGACTATCGTAAATTCTCCTGCGATAAGGGTGATTTTAATATCGACGCCAAGATTAACGCCGCTTACATAGTGATGGGGCTACTGTATGGCGAAGGCGACCCGGACAAGACGATAATCATATCGACACGCTGCGGCCAGGACTCCGACTGCAATCCGTCCAACTCAGGCGGCATACTGTTTACTACTATCGGATTTAAGAATCTGCCCGACAAGTTCAAATCGGCCTTGAATCCGGAAGGCAAGTTCAGCCATACACCATACAACTTCCCGACCCTCGTGGAAGTAAATAAGAAACTCGTTCGCCAGGCGGTTAAGCGTGAAGGCGGCAGGATGCTAAAGAACGCCCAGGCTCAGGATGTCTTTATCATTCCGGCTCGAAAACCCAAACCCACGAAGCTCGAACAGTGCTGGCAGGCCGGCCCTGTTGCAAACAGTAAATTCACAGAAGAAGATATGGCACAGATAAAAGTCCCGGAAAAATAGTGCTAATCCGCACCTGATATTTACAAGGCGGCTATATGCGTTTTGCTTCTTAGCCGCCTTTTTTATTTGGTGTCTCTGATGTATCGTTATGGTGTGGTTTCATTGACAAGCTGCTTTAATTCTGGTATTCTCTTTCAAGAGGTAACCAAAGATGAAATCGATAAAAGCCCTCTGCTTGATTTTGGCGTTCGCACCTATAGTCATTGAGTACGACAATGTTTCTCCTTCAGACATAACACCGCTACACCGGGCGGCCATGGACGGTGACATAGAGCAGGTCAAAAAGCTGATTTCGGGTGGTATCTATGTAAATGCACAGAATATGGTTGGCAATACGCCGCTGCACCTGGCCGCCCAGAACGGCCACAGGGATATTATCGAGCTTTTTCTTGCCAGCGGTGCCGATGTAAACATAAAAAATATGAGCGGCCGAACGCCATTGCACTATGCCGCACAGCGGGGTCACTTGGAAGTCTCTGAACTTCTGATTACAAAAGGGGCCTTTGTAGATTCGAGAAACAAAACCAGCGGTACTCCACTGCACTATGCCGCCAATGCCGGACACGGAGATATGGTTGAATTTCTTTTAGGCCATGGTGCGAATATTAATGCACAGGGCGAATCCGGCGGGACACCCCTGCACGGAGCGGTCATAAATGGCTGCAAAGATGTCATTGAATTGCTCGTATTAAAAGGCGCTGATGTCAACATCAATGATAAGGGCGGCAATACCCCGCTGAGCGAGGCCGTTCGCCTGCGAGATAAGGAAGTGGCTGAGTTTCTTGTTGTCAAAGGATCTAGGGTTGAAGATGTGATAAACAGCCTTCTCAGGAAAGAGTTAAAACCACTGCTCAAAGCCGCCCGCGATGGTGATATCGACAGTGTTAAATCACTTATTTCAAATGGTGCGGATGTAAATATAAAGGACTGGCAAAGTAAAACTCCGCTGCACCATGCAGTAGAGACCGGACACATAGAAATTGTTGGCTTACTCCTGTCCAAAGGAGCATGGGTCAATGCCAAAGACACATGGAACTGCGAGACACCTTTACATATGGCTGTACGAATGTGTCGCAAGGACATAATGCAGCTTCTAATATCTTATGGCGCTGACATCAATGCAAAAAAGCAGTTAGACGATACCCCCCTGCTAATGGCGGCCCTTGCAGGCCCTGAACAGTTGGAGAAACATTTGGATTCTGAAGGTGATGATGTAACAACGGATACGGCTACATATCTCAGAGAATTGGAAAAATTCAAAAGCCTCCTGGAAAACGAAACCAAAGTCGATTCGAGAAATTTGACTGACGCAACACCCCTGCACCTGGCAGCTTTAGACGACCACATGGAGCTGGCAGAATCACTTATCGCTAATGACGCCAATGTAAATGCAAAGTGTAAATTTGGTGAAACACCCCTGCATTTTGCCGCCGGAGGTGGACACAAAGAGATAGTTGAGCTTTTACTGGCAAAAGGCGCCGATGTCAACGCAACAGACTACCAGCGCCAAAGCCCCCTGTCGTGGGCAAAAGACAGAGGCCACAAAGAAATCGTCGAACTTCTGCTCAAGTACGGGGGTAAGTAATGATGAAATTGTTATTGAATTAATATTTAAAAGCCGCTATAATTGTTTTAACGATATAAAGACTTAGGAGTATAGAAAAATGTCGGAAAATCTGAATCGTCGCGATTTTTTCAAGAAGTCCCTGATTGCCTCGGCCGGAGTCACGTCGGCTTTGAGTTTTGAAGAGAAAAACTTATTAGCGCAAATGAAAAAGCCCGCCAAGCAAACCGCAGACTCGGTTAAAGGTCTGCCGAGGGGCAAAATAGGCAACCTTAACATCAGCAGGATAATCTGCGGCGGAAATCTTATCGGCGGCTGGGCGCACAGCAGGGACCTGATGTATGTCTCTCCGTTAGTCGTCGCATATCATACCGATGAAAAGATCTTTGAGACGTTGGAGCTGGCCGAGGAGAACGGCATCAATACTATTTTGACAAATCCTGTTTCCGACAGGGTCATCAATAAATACTGGAACGAACGAGGCGGCAACATTCAGTGGATATCAGATTGTGCCTCGGGCCCGGACATTAAGACCGGAATAAAACGTTCCGTCGATAGCGGGGTTCATTCGGCCTATATACAGGGCGGCCTGGCAGATAAGGCCGTCGAAAAAGGTCAGGTTGACCTGTTAGGCGAGGCGCTCGAATATATCAAGGAGCAGGGCATACCCGGCGGATTGGGCGCGCACCTGCTTAGTACGGTCAAGTCCTGTGTAAAAGCCGGCCTCAAACCCGATTACTGGGTCAAGACACTTCACCCGCTCAACTACTGGTCGGCCAAGATTAAACCCGAAAATGATAATATCTACAGCAGAACTCCTAAAGAAACGATCAAGTTTATGGAAACGCTGGATACACCATGGATTGCCTTTAAGATTTTGGCCGCCGGTGCTATTCATCCGAGAGACAGTTTCAAATATGTCTTCGAAAATGGGGCTGATTTTGCCTGTGTGGGGATGTTCGATTTCCAGGTTATCGAAGATGTGCTAATCGCAAAAGATGCGCTCTCCGGTAAATTGAACAGACGCCGTCCCTGGAGAGCGTAATACGTTCAACAAAAATAGAAGGGTGCAGAAAATGTCAAAAGATTTGAATCGAAGACAGTTCGTCAAAAAATCCCTCCTTGCCTCCGCCGCCGTGACATCCGCTGTGAGTCTCGAAGAAAAAGCTTTATTAGCACAAATGAAAAAGCCCGCCCGGCAAACCGCAGGTTCCGTTAAAGGCCTGCCCACAGGTAAAATCGGTAATGTCAAGATAAGCAGGATAATCTGCGGCGGAAATCTAATCAGCGGATACGCTCACAGCAGAGACTTGATTTATGTATCCTCTTTACTGGATCACTATTTCTCGGACGAAAAGATTATAGAAACCCTCCAGATATGCGAGGAAAACGGAATCAATACTATCATCACCGGAACCGGCTCAGCCGGGCTTTTGAAAAAATACTGGAACGAAAGAGGCGGCAAAATCCAGTGGTTTGCACAATGCACGGCAAAGACTGATGACCTTACGTCTGATGTCAAGAAAGCAATTGATGACGGGGCGACCGGGGCTTTTGTGATTGGTAATATCGGAGACAACTGGGCCCGGAATGGTAGAACCGACCTTATCGCAAAAGTCGTGGATTTTATCAAGAAAAACGGCATCATCGCCGGCGTCGGTGGACATAACCTCCGAACTCCAATGGCCTCTGAAAAGGCAGGCATCGACGCCGACTTCTACATGAAAACCCACCACAGCACTAAATACTGGTCCACGCGAAGACCTGAGCAGCAAAAGGACGTGATTGATAACTACAATGAGGACAACTACTGGGACAAGAATCCGGAAAAAACCGTAGAGTTTATGAAGACTGTGAAAAAGCCCTGGATCGCTTATAAGGTATTGGCCGCCGGCGCTATTCATCCAAGAGACGGATTCAAACACGCTTTTCAAAACGGTGCCGATTTTCTCTGCGTGGGGATGTTCGATTTTCAGGTCATTGAAGATGTGCTTATTGCCAGGAACATATTGTCCGGCAATATAGAAAGACAGCGCCCATGGAGAGCGTAAAAAATCAGTAGTCCTTGAATCCTTTCATCCACTCCGGCCAGTCGGAAGTCTCGACAAGTCCCGCCTGCGTCCACGGTCCCGTTATGTCATACTCCCTATGCCACTTCAAAGTCCAGAGTTCCTTAAGCCCGACCTTTCTGGAAGAGAAATCCACAAACACGCTGTTCACAAATCCGTCGTGCCGGTTGATACAGAGCATTTTCATCGCATTCGAAGTCCAGTCGTCCCTCTGACCCTCAAATAATGGAGGATCATCGGTGTGGTCCGGCCTTGTATCCCACCACAGGTCATCCAGAAACAAAGGTATATTAGCCGCACCACTGACATCGCGGCTCCTCCAATAGTTCGCACTCGGCTTGCCGCCCTCCCGGCCCGGCAGCGGGTCGGTCACCCATATATTAATTCCATAGCTGCCGTACTCATCATAATAGTTCGTCCAGGCCGCAAATGGTACCTGCCAGCCCTGGTCGTAAGGCTTCGTGGCCGTCGGGCAGCAGCAGAGTTCCTGGTTGTGTATGTAGTAAGGCCGCAGCACTGTCATCCAACTGTAATCCTGGTCGGCGCCGACGTTCCAGCCTCTATGAAAATTGCCGTTGTTCTCATCCGTGTACATCGAAAAGTAAAGGCCCCACTGCTTCAGGTTCGACTGGCAGGCAACCGCCTTTGCCTGTCCCTTAACACGCTGCAGTGCGGGCATCAGGACCGCCATTAATAAAACAATAATGGCGATAACTACCAATAGCTCTATTAAAGTAAATCCCGGTGCAAATCTTCCACCTTTCCCGCTGGGGATACTTTTGTCTTTTGGGGTAAAACCTTTTCCAATGCGCATATCAGGCCTCCTTCTTTTTTTCACCCGAAAGCTGCTCTAATTACTGATACAGAACAGTTTGCTGGCGGTACGGATATACAATCGGCCATCGGCGATGGCGATTGATGCCTGGACGGGCTTGTCTTCCATGCCGATTCGAGAAAGGATTTTAAACCGGCCTTCATCTGCGGCAAGTACAACGGCCTCAGCCGCTTCGCTAATACAGTAGAGCTTATCATCCCCTGCCGTTATGGATGCCCACCATGGAGCCCTGCCCCCGAGTTCCCCCTGCCATTTCTGCCGGCCCGTAGCGGCATCCAGACACGTCATAACTCCGCCTCTTCTGTCACCAAGGACATAGATGTTGCCCTTGTAGTAAAGCGGAGTGCTGACATCCGGAGCAGGCCCGTCAAACTTCCAGCCTATATCATCATCAGAAAGATTACCTTCGAGGCCGCTCTTGAGTGCCAAAAGACCAAGACTGCCCCTCGGTGGAACGCCAAATATTAGGCCTTCACCGGTAACAACAGAGGAAATATTCCGCCCCCTTGTGCTCTTTTCCTTTGCATATTCATAGCGCCAGAGTTCTTTGCCGGTTGCCGGATTATTAGATGTAATATAGTCACTGCCAATAATAAGGATTTCAGCACGTCCGGAATGATTAAACGGTATCGGAGAGCTGTAAGAATCGAGCGACTCGTTCAGAGCATCTGTTTTGCGAGGCTGCTTCCAGATATTTCTGCCCGTTCTTGCGTCCACAGCTAAAATGAAGGCATCGAGGCTCGTGCTCTCAGGAGAGCGATAGGCCGTATGGCGCCGCTGGATGAGGATATAAAGCCTATCGTCAAAAAACAGCGGGCTTGAGCTGTAGCCGTACTTTAGTGAGATGTTCCCGTATTCGCCATCGAGATTGCGCGACCAAAGGATATTTCCCTCATAGTCCATCCCAACTAACTCACCGGAGCCGTACATGAAATACACGCGCCTGCCGTCGGTCACAGGCGAAGGCGTGGCCGGATTGTTCCTTGGCACCTTTCTGCTGGATGTTCCAACCTTTTTTCGCCATAGCTCCTTGCCATTTTTGGCATCGAGGCAAAGAGCAAAAAGATCGCCGCTGTTTTTATCCGTCGAGCTGATAAAGATTTTACCATTGGCTATAATAGGTGTTGCAGAACTGTGACCGGGAAGAGAGACCACCCAAACGACATTCTCCGTCTTGCTCCAGCTCGACGGCAGGTTTTGCTCTTCACTCGAACCGTTCAGAAACGGCCCGCGCCAGTGAGGCCAGTCGCCGGCTAAAACCCGCGTGCTCACAACCAAACAAACAATTATTATCAGTGCTGAAATTCTTCTGCTTATCATTCCTGCCATCCTCATAGTCAGCGGGTTTTTGCTATTTACACCCCTTTACAATATTCCAAAACAAACGACAAAACATATACTACTAAATCTAATCCGCAACTTCTACTCTTTTTCCCCGTTCGTGTTCATTTCATGTCCATTACTAATTTTAAATGAAGACCTTCACCCATCTGTGCGTATTGCAAAAACAGTAAGCAGGAATTTTGCTGTTCTTGACGACTAACTTCTAATACCGTATAGTTTGGATTTTAGTGGTTGAGCTATGGCATTGAGGTTATTTGGAGTTTGTTGTATATGGCTAAGAAAAGTCAATGTGAAAAATGTACTGGATTGTGCTGTCAGTATTTTGCGCTGCCGATTGAAACACCTGAAGACAAGGATGATTACGATGATATAAGATGGTATCTGTGCCATGAGAATATGACGGTCTTCGTAGAGGAAGGCGACTGGTATATCAACATTAACAACCGGTGCAGGCACCTCTCGAAAAAAGAGCATCGCTGTAAGATTTACGATAAAAGGCCGAACATCTGCAAAGGATACCGTCACGGGGACTGCGATTTTGTCGAGGGGGAGTACGATTATGAGCTGCACTTTACAGACGACAAGCAGATGGAGGAGTACATAAAGATAAAATTCGACAATAACGTAACCGAAAAACAAAAGGCAAAGAAAAAGCAGAAAAAGAGAAAGAAATGAAAATACCGCCGGTAAAAGGGACAAGGGATTTTTATCCGCCCGAGATGGCTGTCCGAAACTGGATAATCGACGGTTGGAAGAAGGTCTCCGTACGCAACGGCTTTGAAGAATACGATGGGCCGATATTCGAGTATCTAAAGATGTTTCAGATTAAAAGTGGAGACGAGATAGTCGAACAACTCTTCTCTTTTCAGGACAGGGGCGGCAGAGACCTGGCCCTGAGGCCTGAAATCACACCAACCCTGGCACGCATGGTAAACCAGCGAATCAATTCGCTCCCCAAACCGATAAAGTGGTTCTCGGTACCGAGGCTGTTCCGCGCCGAACGCCCGCAAAAAGGCCGGCTCCGCGAATTCTTCCAGTGGAATATCGATATAATCGGCGAAGACAGCCCCCTTGCCGACGCCGAAGTGATTTTTACAACAGTGGATTATTTACGTGAAATTGGACTTACGAGTAAGGACATCAAAGTCAAACTATCAAGCAGGGAACTGCTGGCCACTTACCTGATAAGCCTGGGTGTTTCTGAAGATAAGCTTGAGTCTGTATATGTTATCCTTGACAAGAAAAATAAATTGCCTCCGGATACGTTTGAAGAAATCCTTGCTGAACAAATTCCGGACAAAAACACAGTCAAAAGAATACTGGATTTTATGAGCGTCGATTCGATACCACAGCTTAAAGATTTTGTAGAAGATGGGTCAGCCGCTTACCTCAACATAAAGTGTGTTCTTGACAATTTGGATATGATGGGAGTAGGTGATTTCTGCCTCTATGACCCAGGCATTGTTCGAGGGCTGGCGTATTATACCGGTATCGTATTTGAAGTTCACGATGTTGCCGGTGAGCTTCGGGCAATTTGTGGTGGAGGAAGATACGACAACCTGCTTCGAGATTTCGGCGGACCGAGTGTATCTGCGACCGGTATGGGTATGGGTGATTGCGTGCTGGAAATCCTGCTCAAAGAAAAAGGCCTTTTGGAAAAGCAGTTACCAAAAACCAGGATTGACTATTTTGTTTCATGCGTTGATGAGAATTACAAAGATGTAACCGTCGAAGTAACAATGAAGCTGCGATCGGCTGGCTTTTCTGCCAATTTTAGTTATAAGATAACCAAGCTAGGCAAGCAGCTCAAACAGGCCTCGGAGCAAAACGCCGGAAAGTGTATAATCATTGGGGATGAGTTCAAAGACAATAAGCTCACCGTCAAAGATATGTCAAGCGGCAAACAGGAGCTTGTGGACTATGATGAGTTTCTGTCGGGTCTTAAGTCTTGATTTAGTTTCGTATTGGCTATTGTTATCAGGAATGTGGGGGATTTATTGGGAGGTAAGAAAAATGAGATTCCTTAAATCAGCGTCTTTATTCCTTTTACTATCGGTTTTGGTTTGTTCAGCCTCGCATCTTCAAGCAGCAGCTTCGCGACGGCAAGTCATTATATCACCCCAGGCACATTCAGATGGCCGGGTGACGTTCCGGCTCAACGCTCCGAACGCCAAAAGTGTGGGCGTGAATGTTCAGTTTGCCCGCGGCGTCCAGCCAATGACCAGAAACGAATCTGGCCTATGGAGCATTACTTTAGGCCCCGCCGGGCCGGAGATTTACGAATATAGTTTTGTCGTTGATGGTCTGCAGATAGTTGATCCTGCCAATTCATGGATTAAGATGTGGATTCGGACTTCGAAGAACCTTGTCGAAATACCAGGCAAAGAACCGATGTTCTTTCAACAGCAGCAGGTCCCGCACGGCACGCTCCACCTGCATAAGTATCCGTCGAAATCACTCGGTGTTACTCGCGGGCTTTATGTCTATACACCGCCAGGCTACGAGACGAGTGAAAATATCCCATACCCCGTCCTTTATCTTCTGCACGGAATGGGCGATACCGAAGATGCGTGGACGGTTGTTGGCCGTGCCAACCTAATCGCCGATAATCTGCTCGCCGCGAAAAAAGCCAGACCCATGGTAATCGTGATGCCCTATGGCCATACGCCTTCGGCGCCCCCTGATATGAGAAGTATCGGAAACTACGGAGCCTTTGAGAAGGACCTGATTGAAGATGTAATCCCTTATGTCCAGAAACACTATCGAGTAAGTAAGGACCAAAAAGACCGGGCCATAGCCGGCCTGTCGATGGGTGGTGGACAGTCACTGACTATAGGGCTGGGCAATCTCGAACTTTTCGGCTGGGTAGGTGCTTTTAGCTCAGCCGTGCCGAGAGAGCCAAAGCTCGATGAACTCTTGTCCAACGTGATTGCTAAAAACGACAAGCTTAATCTGCTCTGGATAGGCTACGGCAATAAGGACTTCCTTTTCCAGGCAAACCAGAAATTTATCGAGCGATTGAACACCGACAACATCAAACACGTCGCCCACATCACGGACGGCGGCCACGAATGGCGACTGTGGCGAATATACTTGAATGAGCTCGTTCCGCTTTTATTCAGAGCCGACAAATAGCATTATAAACCCAAACACATTGATAAGCGGCTATTGATGCCTCAGTCAGCGGATGGCGAGAAGGACTACAGCTATGAAGAAGGACTCTTTTCCAAATCACTACGAGCAGGCCTTCGAAAATTGGCTGATAGACCATCGAATCAAATACACCTCGATAGACGAGCACAAACAGGCCGCCTTTACAGATAGCAAAGTTAAGAGCTTCGATTTTTTGGTATATCCGCCCGATAAGCGAATAATAATTGCCGAGGTAAAGGGCAGAAAGTTCACCGGTACCAGCCTGGAGAAAATGACGGGCTTCGAATGCTGGGTAACAACCGACGACGTTGATGGTTTGGTAAAGTGGCAGGAGGTTTTAGGCCCGGCTTACCAGGCAGTGTTCATTTTTGTCTATTTAATAGAGAACATAGACGTTGATTTTAACGGTGTGGATGTCTTCGATTTTGACGCGGACAGATATGTATTTTTTACCGTCAAATTAGACGACTATCGCTCGTTTATGAAACGACGCAGTCCAAAATGGCAAACCGTTACGCTCCCCGCCGACAAATTCCGCCAGTGTGCTACCCAAATCAGTGAGCTTTTGCTTTGACATTGCATTTTATCTCGTTTTCAGTGGTCGGCTTTCCTTAATCAAGGACGTATGAAAAACTACAGTACAGAGCAGAATTGCTCCTGATAATTTTAGTATGGACGCCAGATGGCCTTGCTGATAAAATCCCTTGTCCCGAAAGTTGGTAAAATGAATCAGACGTAAATTATTGGAGGTAATATTGTATGCTCAGGAATGTTCTATATCTGGCCCTGGGAACGATTGTTCTGTCCGGTTGCATCAGTGTCCACACTACTGAATGTGTTTACGAAAGCAAAGAACATCAGGTTCTGCGTCACGTCGTTATGTTCAAGTTCAAGGACGGCACTTCCAGCCAACAGATAAGAGAAATTGAGGACGCCTTCCGTGCCCTGCCGGGCAAAATCGATGCGATATGTGATTTCGAATGGGGCACCGACGTAAGCGTGGAGAACCGCCAGCAGGGTTTTACTCACTGTTTTCTCGTGACGTTTCGAAGCGAAACCGACAGGGCCGAATACATACCGCATCCGGCCCACAAGGAGTTCGGCAATATTTTAGGCCCGCACCTGGACAAAGTCCTTGTAGTTGACTACTGGGCCGCAAAGTAACAGTAGCAAAAGTCCCAAAATGCGAATAATAGCAGGCTCAAAACGAGGGATGAAATTGTTTAGTCCCAAAACACAGGTTTCCCGCCCTATCACCGACAGGGTAAAAGAATCACTTTTCAGTGTTATTTATAAATATAATCTGCCGACCGGTGCAATAGTGGCCGATTTGTTCTCCGGAGTCGGTTCCCTGGGTCTCGAAGCCCTCAGCAGAAAGGCCCGCTTTGTGACTTTCGTTGAACAGGACCCTAAGATTACTTCGGTTCTAAAGAAAAACATAGAAAAAGCCGACTTTGTTAATGAGTCTGAAATTATAAGGGCCAACGCATTCAAATTTGGAATATCGCCCAATCCGGACAGGCAAAAATATGACCTTGTCTTTGTTGACCCGCCCTATGCCGCTTCAATGGATATTCAGGCCGGTTCGCCTTTGAGCGGCCTGCTGGATTCGCTGAGCGGCCGGGTGGCTGATGACGCAGTTATTGTCGTCAGGACCGACCGGAAGGTATCTTTATTGGAGCAGTATGGGGAATTTCGAGTAATAGACAGGCGCCGCTGGGGAACAATGGCAGTAACCATATTACAGAAGACCAACGAATGACAAACAAACAGGCAGCTATAAAAATACTCAGGCAACTGCGGCGCAACGGCTTTGAGGCGTTGTTGGCCGGAGGCTGTGTACGCGACATGCTGTTGGGCCAACGCGCCAAAGACTATGACGTTGCCACCAATGCACAGCCCAAAGAAGTAACAGAATTGTTCAAACGCACATTGAATGTCGGGGCAAAATTCGGAGTAATAATTGTTTTAATCGAAAACCAGCAGGTGGAAGTCGCCACGTTCAGAACCGAAATCGGCTACGTTGAC
>Ga0307380_10001075_pt1 | contig 41065 bp, 26 predicted proteins | sample UN3MG_FD_202239 | JGI IMG/M metagenome (GOLD analysis project Ga0307380, IMG submission 202239) | Soil microbial communities from Risofladan, Vaasa, Finland - UN-3 | ecosystem: Environmental > Terrestrial > Soil > Coastal area > Acid sulfate soil | place: Finland: Risofladan, Vaasa | collected...
TTGAAGGAGGCTTTGAACTCACATCGTACAGGACGCGGTTTACACCGTGGACCTCGTTGATTATGCGGTTGCTGATGCGCTCGAGCAAGTCATAAGGCAGCCTGGCCCAATCAGCGGTCATCGCATCTTCGCTCGTCACCGCCCTCAGGACAACAGGGCTTGCATAAGTTCGCTGGTCACCCATCACTCCAACGCATTGCACGGGAAGAAGAATCGCAAAGGTCTGCCACAACTCGCGGTAGAGTCCGGATGCCTTTATCTCTTCCACGACGATTGCGTCGGCTTCCCGCAGCATGTCCAGGCGTTCTTTAGTGAGCTCGCCGACGAGTCGTACTCCAAGACCAGGACCGGGAAATGGGTGTCGCCAGGTGATCTCATCAGGCAGACCCAGCTCGTGACAGACCACTCGCACTTCATCCTTGAAGAGCTGCCGTAGTGGCTCCACCAGTTCCAACTTCATGTCCTCTGGTAGGCCGCCTACGTTGTGGTGAGTCTTGATCCTAGCTGCGCAGCCTGTGCCGCTCTCTACTACATCGGGGTATATAGTACCTTGTGCAAGGAATTGAGCTTTGCCGAGTTTTGCAGCTTCTTCTTCAAATATTCTGACGAACTCCTCCCCGATAATGTTCCTCTTCCGCTCCGGGTCACTCACACCGCGCAGTTTCTCCAGGAACCGGTCCTGCGCATCTACGTATACCAACCGCATCTTGAACACGTCGCGAAAGGTTCTCTGAACCATCTCCGGCTCGCCTTTTCGAAGCAAGCCGTTGTTCACAAAGATGCAGCTAAGATGGTCGCCGACCGCGCGATGAACAAGCGTGGCGACGCAGGCGGAGTCCACTCCCCCACTCAGGCCGCAAACTACCGATCCGTTGCCCACTTGCTGCCTGATACTCTCTGTAGCCTTCTCAATGAAGGACTTCATCGTCCACGACGCGCTGCACCCGCAGGCTCTATATAGAAAGTTCTCAAGTATCTCCTTGCCCCGAGGCGTATGGACAACTTCTGGATGGAACTGCACCCCGTACAGGTGTCTCTCTCCATCCGACATCGCGGCTACGCCCGTGTTTGCAGTGCGAGCCAGGATCCGGAAACCAGGAGGCGGTTCCAGGACCGAATCTCCATGACTCATCCAGCCGACCAGATGGCGGTCCAAACCGGAAAACAACTCATCCGGGTTCAGCACTTCGAGTTCTGCCTTCCCGTACTCCCGCTTCCGGCCCGGCTCGACGCGACCGCCCAGCGCATGAGCCATGATCTGCATTCCATAGCAGATGCCCAGTATCGGTATACCAAGCTCGAGGATGCGGGTGTCCATCTTGGGCGCGCCTGGCTCGTAGACGCTTGCCGGGCCGCCCGACAACACTATTCCCGCAGGCCGCCGAGCCTCGATCTCCTTCGCGGTAACATCGTGCGGTAGGATCTCCGAATAAACGCGGCACTCGCGTATCCGCCGCGCGATCAGTTGGCTGTACTGCGCCCCAAAGTCAATTACAACAGCGTGCTCGCGGAACTTGTTCAAAGCAGCCATAACGACACCAAATTCCATCCAGAGAGGCTAAATGAGCTGCGCGGACGGCCAGGCATACAGCCAGCAGGAAATACGCTAATATCCGCATCTTGTCCTAAGCCTCCTTTGTATGCCTTAGTAGAATCCATTTGTGAGCTGTGTTGATGAACATACACTATACGAGCATTGAACCCCTGATTGGTCGGGCCAAGGGCACGACTGTATCACTTGCCACCCGTGTTCATCTTGGCGCCTCTGGAAATCAGCAGGTCAGCCGTGTCTTTCCGGCTAAGGCGTACAGCCCAGTCAAGGGGAGTGCGCCCTGACTTATCCTTGGCATTGATATCCGCGCCGTGGTCCAAGAATAGTCTCGCTGACTCTGGGAGATCATATTGGGCCGCGTAGCTCAGCGCAGTTCTACCATCTCCGTCCGTCACGTTCACATCTGCACCCCCGGCAATGAGCACTGCCATTAAGTCCTTGTTGTCCACCCCCTTGCGCGAGTTCACTGGGGTGCCGCCATTATTGCTGCGAGCGTTTACGTCCGCACCTTTTGAGATCAACAGTGCTGCTACTTCGCTGGCGCTTGCTGTGCGCAGAGGAGTCCGCCCCGTAAGGTCTCTGGCTTCAATGTCTGCACCGTTTGCGATCAATAGCTCTGCAACCTCCGCATTAGCTGCGTGATGAAGCGGTGTCATGCCATGCCAGCTTATCGTGATGTCAGCGCTGCTTGCAAGAAGGAGTTTAACGACCTCGGCGTGGCCTTCCCTTGCCGCCTCGTGCAGCGGTGTCCAGTCCTCAAAGTCCTCGCCCTTTGAGGCGTTGATATCAGCTCCTTTTTCGATGGCGATTCTTGCCAGCTCCAAGTTTCCATCTTCCGCTGCAACAAATAGCAGTCTGGTCGCATTGCCCTTTGTAATGGCGCCCCTGGCAATGAGCAGATCCAGTACGTCCATATGACCTTCCTTGCCCGCCCAATAGAGAGGAGTCCTGCCATGTTCCTCCTTGGGGTTGAGCTTTGCGCCTCTATCAAGCAGCAGCTCCACGATGTCTTTGTATCCATAGAAGGCTGCCCACCGCAAAGGGGTCAGCCCGAATCCGTCCTTCGCATCCACAAGACTGGGATCGGCGTCGAGCAGCCTTGTGACCTCCGCAGCGTCACCACCTGTGACAGCAGCGAATATATCCATTACGCATCACCTTTCCCCGTATAATCGAAGAAACCGTGTTAATGTCTCCTGCTCCTCGGCGCCAGATCCTCCTCGGTTTCCCAATCTATCAAAACCAGGAGGAAGGCCGCCTCGATACCCACTTCTCGTCTAGCACGTCAACAGGGCTAACCGCTGTGTTCGAAAATCACACGCCGAGTTCGTCCCCTTGGTCCAACAGGTAGTCAAAGAACTCGTCATGGTATGTGCTGTCTTCTGGCGCGAGGTCTTGTTTGGTATCGCGGTCGATCAGAGCGGGTTGATAGAAGTCAGTCACTGCGGTTGCCCCATCCAGCACACAGAAAATCCCGTGCAGTAAGCCCTGGCTTAGGTCATCTACAACCCGCTGAAAGGCATAGAGGGCGTCCTCCGAGGTTAGGTACTTACCAAGCACTTCATAGTAGTCCACCTGGCCGACCGTCGGCAGTTTCTCCCTGCCGAGGATCCTGTTTACAGCAGATTCGCGGTCTGATCGCATGCCGCTTCTTATGTGCTTGTATAACAATGCTCGTTTCCTGGCTGTATCCATCCCAAATCCCTCCTTAACCGATTCTTATGGGTAGAGCTGCTTTCCATATTTTTGGAGAGTCTCTTCCGCTTTCTCTATTATCTCCAGGGCCGTCGGTTCCCTCCCACCTAGTTGTCGCTTCCAAACCCGCCATTCCTGCGCAGGATTTCCTCGTCGGTCAATGCGTCCGCCATAGGGGTGATCTTGAGTTTAAATCCACCTTCAAAATAGACGACCAAGCAGAATAGCGTGTCTCCAAAAGCCCAGCCGGTTGCACGGTGGCCGACAAGAAGTTCAACAGCCGCCAGCGCCTTTGCGCGCTCATCATCTGCTGTGCCAACAATCCCCTTTTCATTCTCAACAGACCAGTCGGCGTAATTCGTCTCCAGCTCATACGGGGACCAAGCGGGGCTCTCACCAGCCGGGACACGCGGCAGAACTTCATCGCCGAAGCCGAGAAAAAGAACATTGGCATAACCCAGCCAGTTCTGGACAACAAGCTTGCCATTGATAGCCATATCGAGCGCCGCTCTGAGTTCGTCCTGATTGATCGTAGACATGATTTACCAGATGCACGTGTACGGCCGAGCAAGAATCTACTAGTATGGTGGTACCACTATGGAAGACATGGGCTATTCTTCTCCTCCTCCATCTGGGTTTTCTGGCTCTCCTCCTTCTGGGTGTGGCTTACCGCCTTTAGTGATCAACTTACCTATATCCTCAGCTATTTCCTCGATCTCCTCAAGCGTGTAGTGTCCCTTCCAGATTTCGCGATGGATAATGTCTCGAACCGCCTTACTTGTTATGCCGAGCCCCTTCAGGATACGGTCGATCTCCCGCAGGTCAGGCTTTCTGGCAAACACCACACTCGCAGTCAGTTCTTGCCTGAGCTCATAAACAAGAACTGCGCCGACACCGATCGGCCTACCCCTATCGCCAGGCTCTCCCTCGTGTACTCATCTAGGACCGTCAGTATCCGAAGCCGACTCCCTCAGCATGTTGATGATGTGCTCTTCCGTATACCGCTTACCCTTCATGCAAGAATCCTCCTTGTCTATCTTACCGGATCCTCACACTTCAGGTGGTACTGATTCTGGGGAGCACCTCAATAGCATGCTCTCGCTTTGTCCTTTCTCCCCACGACGGAAGTTCTTCTTGCGCTCGTCTGCGTCGGATCAGTACATGCCCGGCATGCCGCCGCCCATCGGAGGGCCGGGCTGGGGCTTTTCCTTCTCGGGAATGTCGGCGACAAGCACTTCCGTGGACAGAAGCATGGATGCTATGCTCGCAGCGTTCTCGAGCGCGCTCCGTGTGACCTTTACAGGATCTACTATACCGGCTTGCATCATATTCACGTACTCGCCGGTAAGCGCGTCGAAGCCGACTCCGTTTTCCAGCCCCTTGATCTTCTCGACTACTACAGACCCCTCCACGCCGGCGTTGTCCGCAATCAGCCTCGTCGGCTCCTCCAAAGCCCTCTTTACTATACCGACGCCAACCAGCTCCTCCGCAGACCCCTCGATCTTGTCAAGCGACGGGGCTATGTTCAGCAGTGTAACGCCGCCGCCAGGAACGATGCCCTCTTCGACGGCCGCACGCGTCGCGGAAAGAGCATCTTCGATCCTGTGCTTCTTTTCCTTCAACTCAGTCTCAGTCGGGGCGCCTACTTCGATGATCGCGACCCCGCCGGACAGCTTCGCAAGCCGCTCCTGAAGCTTCTCCCGGTCGTAGTCGGACTCGGTCTCCTCCAGCTGCCTCTTGATCTGGGCAATCCGGCCCTGTATAGCGGCCTCGGTACCCTTGCCCTCGATGATGGTGGTGTCTTCCTTGGTAACAATGACCTTCTTTGCCTGGCCCAGCATGGGCAGATCCACATTCTCCAGCTTGATGCCCAAGTCCTCGGTTATGAACTTGCCGCCGGTCAGCATGGCGATATCCTCCATCATGGCTTTCCGACGGTCGCCGAAACCTGGAGCCTTCACTGCGATTGCATTGATTGTGCCTCGCAGCTTGTTGACGACCAGAGTGGCCAGCGCCTCTCCTTCGACGTCTTCCGCCACGAGCACTAGGGGCTTGCCCGTCCGAACCACCTTTTCGAGCACGGGGATTAGATCCGCCACGGACGAGATCCTCTTGTCGTATAGCAGGATGTAAGGCTCGTCCAGCATAGCCTCCATCCTTTCAGGATCGGTCACCATGTAGGGCGAGATGTATCCTTTGTCGAACTGCATCCCCTCAACCAGTTGAAGGTTCGTTGTGGTTACCTTGGACTCTTCCACCGTAATGACGCCGTCTTTCCCTACCTTTTCCATCGCGTCGGCGATCAGCTCACCGATAGAAGTATCATTGGCGGAAATCGAAGCCACTTCCGCGATTTCCGCTCGGCCCTCCACCGCTTTGCTGTGCTTCTTGATCTCCTCGACTGCAACATCAACCGCCTTGTCTATCCCCCGCTTGACGAGCATCGGGTTCGAGCCCGCGGCCACGTTCTTCAGGCCTTCTCTGACGATCGCCTGAGCCAACACGGTGGCGGTAGTTGTCCCGTCACCGGCGACGTCATTGGTCTTCGATGCGACCTCGCGCGCTAACTGAGCGCCCATGTTCTCAAAGCGATCCTCGACCTCGATCTCCTTGGCGATTGTGACGCCGTCGTTGATAATCGTCGGCGGCCCGAACTTCTTCTCCAGCACTACATTCCTGCCCCTGGGTCCGAGCGTCACCTTGACAGCGTCAGCCAGGGTATTGACGCCCCGCTCAAGCGCACGCCGCGCTTCCTCACCATATCTTAAGTCCTTAGCCACGATTAGTCCCTCCTATTCCGAAACGGCAAGCACGTCATCCTGCCTGAGAATTACGTACTCTTCGCCGCCGATTTTTACTTCGGTCCCGCCATACTTTGAGTAGATGATCTTGTCGCCCACTTTAACCTCCATGGGCACCTTCGCGCCGGTCTCGAGAACCTTCCCTGTGCCGACTGCGATGACCTCGCCCTCCTGCGGGCGTTCCTGCGCAGCGTCCGGCAGGACGATCCCGCCCTTGGTGACTTCCTCCGCTGCTGTCGGCTTGATGACGATCCGATCATCTAATGGTTTAAGCAACGTCTATCCACCTCCGTTCGATTTGACACAGCTCTAGCACTCGCCGTGAACGAGTGCCAACCTGTGAATGATACACTATACGGCCGAAGTTGCGCAAGTACTCGCTCGATCTAGCTCGGCGGCAAGTCCGCTTCGTCGCCCTGGACTTCCATCAGGCGGAGCATTCCCGCAAACATCTGCGCGTTCTGGGCCGATTTGCCCTGATAGTGATTGTTGAAGAAGAGATACGTCTTCTCAGTGGCAGATGCGAGCTCCCGCACCTTCGGAATCCACTCGCTCAACTCGCTCGAGGAGTACAGGTAATCGTACCGCTGCCAGGCCTCTTCGTGCTGCCACCATTTCTCGACATTTCGCCCGTGGAAGCGCACGTAACCCACGGGGCAAGTCGCCACCGCAACGGGCGGCATCAGACCTCTCAGACGCGGCTCGTCTACACAGCAGAAGCCCAGACTGTGCTCTCTCAGGAAGTCAAACGTCTCCTCCCCTACCCAACCCGCGTTCCGGAACTCCACAACCACAGGGAGCTCGCCAAACTGCTCCCTAAGCTGCCGGAGCCTGTCGAAGTTCTTTTTTTCTCTCTTGAAGCTCCAGGGATATTGTGCAAGCACACAGCCCAGCTTTCCAACTTCGACCAATGGCGCCAAGACCGAGACGAACGGCTCGAAGGCGCTGAGGTCTACGTCCGGCGCGTGCGTCAGGTCCTTGTAGGCTTTGACGACAAACTCGAACGACTTCGGTGTCTTCTCCGCCATGCGAGCGAACGCGGACGCTGATAGGATGGCATAGAAGGACGAATTCACCTCCACGGCCGAGAACCGCTCAGCGTAGTAGCCGAGCATGTCGCCCTTCTGAATGTCCTTCGGGTAGAAGAAACCCCGCCAGTCGTCGTAGCTGAACCCGGAGGTTCCGATGCGTATTTCACCCATGTCGCGACCGGCTCCTCACCCTGGCCCTCTCCCAGAACCTGCAAAGTTCTGAGGTAGTGCTAGACAGAGCGGATAATGGCGACGAAATCGGGAACTTTGAGGCTCGCGCCGCCGACGAGCGCGCCGTCTATCTCGGGCTGCCGCAGGAGTTCCTCAGCATTGTCAGGCTTCACGCTGCCTCCGTACTGAATCCTGATGCCGTCCGCGGCCTCGTCGCCGAAAACCGATCGGATGATCGAGCGGATCATGCCGCAGACGCGGTTTGCCTCAGGCACGTCGCACACCTCTCCAGTTCCGATAGCCCAGACCGGCTCGTAGGCGATGACCATTCCGGCCGCCTGCTCGGCGTTCAGCCCGGCGAGGCCCTTTTCCACCTGTGTTCGGATCACGTCGTCCGTCCGCCCTGCCTTGCGCTCGTCTATCGTCTCGCCGACACAGACTATGGGCGTCAACCCAGCAGCCAGTGCCGCGTGAAGTTTCGCATTGACGGTCTCATCAGAGTCGGCAAAGTGCGCCATCAGCGCGGGAGTCGTTCCCTCCTCCGCCTTGCCGAATCTGCCGCGAGTCTCCGAGTGGCCTATGATGGTGTGCGTACACCCGACGTCGAGCAGCATTCTCGGCGATATCTGCCCTGTGTACGCGCCCTGCTCCTTCCAGAAAACGTCCTGTGCGCCCAGGCCGATGTTGGATCCCATCAGCCTGCGCGCCACCTCATAAAGCGCGGTGTAAGGCGGGCAGACGATGATCTCAGCATTCTTGACCCCCGCGACCTCGCCGCGCAGGTTCTCGACGAAGTCCCTAGACTCCCCGACGGTCTTGTGCATCTTCCAATTGCCAGCAATAAGTGGTAAACGCATAGTTGCGAGATTCCCTTTCCTATTTGTCGTTCAAGGCTACCACGCCGGGGAGCTCCTTGCCTTCGAGGAACTCGAGGGAGGCGCCGCCGCCGGTCGAGACGTGAGACATTCTGTCGGCGAAGCCCATCTGCTCGACGGCAGCGGCAGAGTCTCCGCCTCCTACGATAGTGACCGCCTTGGAATCCGCCATTGCCTGCGCGACAGCTCTCGTGCCCGCTGCGAACGGCTGCATCTCAAATACGCCCATCGGCCCGTTCCAGACTACTGTGCCGGCCTGAAGTATGTAGTCGCGGAATCTCTCGCTCGTCTTCGGGCCTATGTCCAGTCCCATCCAACCGGCAGGAATCTGTGAGACGGGTACCACCTTAGTACTGGCGTCCGGAGCCAGCCTGTCCGCCACCAGGACATCATCCGGTAGCTCGAACTTTATGCCCTTGGCCGCCGCCTTCTCCATCTGCTCCTTCACTACACCAAGGCTGTTCTCGTCCAGCAGAGACTTGCCGACCTCGTATCCCTTGGCCTTCAGGAACGTGTAGGCCATACCGCCGCCGATTAGGAGAACGTCCACTTTGTCAATCAAGTTCTCGATCACCGGTATCTTGTCGGCTACCTTGGCGCCGCCCAGGACAGCGACATAGGGCCGATCGGGATTGGTGATTGCCTTGCTCAGATAGTCTATCTCCTTCTGCATCAGAAACCCGGAGACGGCCGGCAGGTCATGAGCCACGCCCTCTGTGGACGCGTGCGCTCGATGGGCCGTTCCGAACGCATCGTTCACGTAAATCTCACCCAGAGACGCCAGCTTCCTCGCAAATTCGGGATCGTTGGCTTCTTCCTCGGCGTGGAACCTCACATTCTCCAGAAGAACTATGCCGCCCGGAGACAGGGCGTTCACCGCTGCCTCGACGTCCGGGCCGATCACGTCACCGGCCTTCTTCACGGGCCTGCCAAGAAGCTCGGATAGCCGCTTCGCAACGGGATCCATCCGCAGGTTATCCGTCACGCCTTTGGGACGGCCCAGGTGAGATACGAGGATTATCCTCGCATTGTGATCAATCAGGTACTGGATGGTGGGCAGCGCTGCCTTGATCCGTGTGTCGTCTGTGATCTTCCCGTTCTCGTCCAGTGGAACGTTGAAGTCCACACGGACGAGGACACGCTTGCCCGCGACGTCCATATCCTCTACCGTTTTCTTGTTCATAAGTAACCCCCTTGCACGGAATTGAGGGCCAGGTAAAGCCACGCTGCTAGGCAGTTCTCCCTGGCCCTTCGCTGTATCGCTTAACGGCTTTTTCGCTATGCCTGCGTAGTCTCCTAAAGCCCCTTCTTCACCATGAAGTCAATCATATCAGCCACGCGGCACGAGTAGCCCCACTCATTGTCATACCAGGCGAGCACCTTGGCCATGTTTCCGCCGAGCACCAGAGTGGAAGCCGCGTCCAAGATGGAAGAGAGCGCGTTGCCCTTGAAATCAACCGAGACGAGCGGTTCCTCGCACACGCCAAGGTAGCCCTTCATCTTGCCATCCGCGGCTGCCTTCATCGCATCGTTGATCCCCTGCTCAGAGGTTTCCTTCTCCAACTGCACTACCAGGTCAACCAGCGAGACTGTCGCAGTCGGGACGCGAAGCGCTAAGCCGTGCATCTTGCCCTTCAGCTCCGGGATGACCAGCGAGATAGCCTTAGCAGCGCCGGTGGTAGTCGGGATGATGCTCAAACCCGCAGCCCTGGCCCTGCGCAGGTCCTTGTGGGCCTGGTCCTGCACTCTCTGATCGTTCGTGTATGCATGAACCGTCGTCATGAACCCCTTGACTATCCCAAAGCTGTCCTGCAGGACCTTGGCAATCGGCGCGAGGCAATTCGTGGTGCATGAGGCGTTCGATACGATAGTGTGGTTTGCCGGCTCGTACATATCGTCGTTGACGCCGAGGACGATCGTCACGTCCTCATTCTTAGCCGGCGCGGTGATGATGACTTTCTTGACGCTGTCCCGCAGGTGCGCCTCAGCCTTGTTGGCGTCGGTGAATATTCCCGTTGATTCTACAACGACCTGGACGCCGCGCTCGCCCCATGGGATACTCGCAGGCTCCTTTTCAGCATACACGTAGATCTTCTTGCCATTGACGACTATGTCCTTCTCTTCGAAGGTGACCTGGCCCGGGAAGATCCCGTAGCTCGAATCGTACTTGAACAGATGCGCGTTGGTTCGAGCATCCACGAGATCGTTCAATGCCACTACCTCGATCTCGTCTGGATATTGCTCCAGAATAGCCCGCAGTGTGAGGCGGCCTATGCGCCCAAAACCGTTGATCCCAACTCGAACAGCCACTAGATGAACCTCCTTTTGTGCGGTGTTTATTTCGAGACTTGGCTGCGTCCGTGTGAAGGTCCGCCGCCGCCGTAGAATCCCTGCCCTCCAAGGGGCGCAAGCAGGCGGCGGATCAATGTATTCTAAACTGGCAGGGCTGCCTGTGTCAAGGCTTTGCTACCTAGGCAGGAAGGACTTCTCGAAGACCAGCCGAAGTATCGCCTGCCCCAGCTTCTGCGGGTCATGCCGCACTACATCGGTCTGGCTGATGAAGTTTCCCGTGATCGGTCTATACCCCATTTCCCGTATCACGTCCACATCCGGCGCTACCAATTCTGCGCCTTCCTTGTGGTATTTCTCGAGGAGCCGCATCGAGGGGACTTCCTTGTTCACAACGACGTAGTTGAAGATACGCTTGCCGCTGTGTTCCTCGACAGCTTTGACGTGATCCGACGCTCGGAAGTGGTCCGTCTCGCCGGGCTGGGTCATCACGTTGCACACATAGATCTTGACCGCGTGCGAAGCGGCTATTGCATCCACGACACCTTCCACCAGCAAGTTGGGGATCACGCTGGTATAGACGCTTCCGGGGCCGATGACAATTGCATTGGCAAGATGTATGGCATCCAGCGCCTCTTGCAGAGGCTTGACGTCCGGCGGAACCAGCGACAAGCGCCGGATCGGCTGTGACGATTTCGCTATCGTTGTTTCACCATCCACCGACGACCCATCTGCCAGCTCGGCCTGTAGGGAGACGTTCTCGATAGTCGAGGGCAGAACACGTCCACGGATAGCGAGGACTTTGCTGCTCTCCTTTACGGCGCGTTCGAAATCTCCGGTAATACTGGTCATCGCCGCGATCAGCAGATTGCCGAACGAATGCCCTGACAACTCCTCCCCAGCATCGCTGAACCTGTGCTGGAAGAGCTCGGTCATCAGGGTCTCCTCGTCGGCTAGGGCGACAATGCAGTTCCGAATATCGCCCGCCGGGAGCATTCCGAGCTGGCGCTGCAGCCTGCCTGAGCTTCCACCATCGTCGGTCACGGTGACGACTGCAACGATGTTGCTCGTCTGCTCCTTCAGGCCGCGGAGCAGCGTCGAAAGGCCTGTGCCGCCGCCGATGACCACCATTCTGTGCCCTTGAGCCAGGTACCGCTGCTGGTAAATGACATCGGCAAGCCGGCCTTTATGGGTTGGGCTGATCACACTGGCGATCGAGCCGATAACCTGGCGGAAGCTCACGAAAATCAGCACCAGGCCGAGGAGAATTGCCACAATCGAGATCGGGATGTAGACCCCCGGCTCTGCGATGTTGATATTGATGTACTTCGCCACTGGAACCGCGATGGCTTCCAGGTAGTCGAAGACCCGCACATTGGCCAGGAGGCCAACGCCCATTATGACCAGAAGCACACCAAACGGAGTCAGCAGCAGCCACCGCTTTACCCGCATTCCCGGATACAACCATTTGACCGTGCTTCTGAGCCGGCTCATATTACTCTCCACAGCTTCTAGCGCTTTGTGACATCGCGGTGCTCGATTATGGTGCGGTAGCCCTTATGCTCCAAGAAGTCCGCGAGTTCGTTCGCAATCACAACCGACCTGTGCTGCCCGCCGGTGCACCCGATTGCGATGTTCAAATACGCTTTACCCTCGTTTTCGTACTGGGGCAGCGAGAAATCTACAAGATCATAGAGCTTCTGCATGAACTCGCGAGTTCTCGCATCCTTCATCACGTATTCATAGACGGGCTGATCCCGTCCGTCGAAGGTTCGGAAGTCCTGGACGTAGTGCGGGTTGATGAGGAATCGCACGTCGAGTACGATATCCGCATCCAGCGGCAAGCCATATTTGAACCCGAAGGAGGTAACTGTGATAATCAGCCCCGCATTGGCGCTGTCGGTGCCGAAGTATGTCACGATTTCGGATTTGAGCTTGCCGGGATCGAGGTCGGACGTATCAATGACCTTGTCGGCCAGTTCCTTGAGGTCTACGAGTATTTTGCGCTCGGTGGCGATGCTGTCGAGTATCCCGTGGCAACGGTCGAACAGCGGATGCCGGCGCCTGGTCTCCTTGAATCGCTGGATGAGCACTTCATCGGATGCATCTAAGAATAGCAGCCGCGCGCGCTTGTACCCATCCCGTATCTTCGGGTATGTCCGAACGAGTCCGTCGAACAGCTCTCCCGAGCGGACATCAACCACGGCTGCTATGTTCTCGTTCTTCGCCTCACTGCGCTCGCAAAGCTTCCTCAGATCAGGCAGGAGCTTCGGTGGCAAGTTGTCCACACAGAAGAAGCCGAGGTCCTCGAACGCCCGGATTGCGAGCGTCTTGCCCGCGCCGGACATGCCTGTGACGATCACAAGTTGCATTTCTACTCCTACTCGTGCTCATGGATCGTGATGCGTATTACGCAAGGGAAGGGATCCAGGGTTCCAGGTTCCGAGTTTCAGGTTGCAGGTTGGGAGTTCGAAGTTGGACGTTGAGCGTTGGACTTTTCCGCCGCGGCGGATTGGATGTTCTCCATTTCTCCCCGTCTCGCAGTCACCCCCACACTCCCACACCTGTTTCCCCGCTACTGTTCCTTGGGTCCGATCAGGCTGTTCGCCAGCCCGGATATGATCCCCATCATGACCGAGCCGAACATCGCCGCCCAGAAGCCTTCAACCTTGAATCCCCGGAGCCATCCGCTTCCCACCAGCCAGAACATCAGCGCGTTTATCACGAAAGTCAGCAAGCCCAGGGTCAGGCAGTTCAGCGGCAGCGTCAGGGCTATGACCAGCGGCCGGATCAGCGCATTTACGATCGCCAGCGCGACGACCACCACCAAAGCCGAGCCCGCTCCACCAACCTTGATACCGATGTGCAGCATGTTTGCCAAAAGAGCGGTCGCGTACAGCGCGATGGCGCTGACGACCCACCTGATCAGCAAACCCTTCATGCTGAGCCGCCCCTAAGCGTGTTTTTCCATATCCAGCAGTCTGATCTTCCATTCAAGGCCGGCGCTGAAGCCGCCCAAGCGCCCATCCGAGCGAATGACCCGGTGGCAGGGCACGATTATCGGCACCGGGTTCCTGCCGAGCGCCTGGCCGACCGCCCTCGCCGCGTGAGGCTGTCCGATCCGCGCCGCGATCCACCCATAAGTCTCAACCCGCCCGTATCCGATCTCGCGCGCGGCGGCCCAGACCCGCCGGTCGAAGGCGCTCGAACCCGCTGCATCTACTTCACACTTGAACTTTACCCGCTCGCCGCGGAAATACGCTCGAAGCCGCGCCGCCTCGCCGGAGAAGTCATGCTTTGATTCCACGAGTTGCTCCCGCATTCCTTCCTTGACGGCCTTTTCAGCCTGGCGCTTGCTGGGCAAAGGCAGTACCAGGCGTTGGATTCCTCCATCGGCGCCCGCGATGCCGACCCACCCGAGCCGGGTCTCGAAAACGTAGTATACGCCCGCCATGTCCGGGCCTATTATAGCACGAAAGGCCGGGCCTCTGCACGCACAAAGCGCCCTCGTACTCGTGAATCCTACTCGTACTCTTACTCGTGCTCGTGGATCGTGACGAGTGAGGAGTGAGGAGTGAGGAGTGAAAAGAGTTGAGTGTGGAGTGTTGAGTGTTGAGCGATACTGGATGCTGGATACTGGATACTAGATGCTCGATGCCAACTGCTGGCGGCTAACTGCTGACGGCTAACTGCTGACGGCTGGATGCTAAATGCCGGATGGGATTGTTTAAACAGGGCATTCGGGAGGGCGAAGCTCCTGCTGAGCCGGTTCGACGGATTGGCCGCGGCGGATCGCCCTCCCACTCCGAGCGTGATTCGTGAGGAGTGATGGAGTGCTGGGCCGGTGATGCGGTAGCGCGGCACCTGCGGATTAACGCTGAGCCGCGCTTTACAAGACCCTTCAGAAAAGCGTAGAATTGGTCTGCGCTCCAGTAAGGTTGCTATATCATCGCATGTACCCATGAAAAACCCGCCTGTGATGGCAGATTGGGCGAAAGTCGGTAGGTAAGTATATAGGGCAAGAAACGGGAGGCGGATTGTGAGGATACGATGGGAGTTGCCGATTGGGATATGGCCAGCCTAGAACGCTTACGCGCAGGTGATCCTCAAACGTGGGCGCTCTTCGCAGAGCAGGCTCTACAACTTATTAAGCGTCGCCTAAGCAAAACAGTAGACCCCATGGACCTAGAGGATGAGTGTATGGAGACGCTACGCCGTGTGTACCTAGACCTGAAGAAGTGGGATCCATCCGGCACACAAAATATAAAATCCTTCGTTTGGCTGAAAGCTGAAGACAGGCGGAAACGTTATATCCAGCGCAAAGAGAAGCGCCCTACTGTGGGTTCGCTTGAGGCTATGAGGGAAGAAGGAATTGATATTGCCTCGGATGCCCCAGACCCATGGGAATGCTTAGACCGGACAGAACGGGTCGCAGCGGTAACAACAGCACTTACGCAGATGGATATTCGGGAGCAGAAGTTTCTGAGGGCTTATTCCACGGGATATTCGCCAGTTGGTGCGGTAGCATACGCAGGCTATCCTAGCGGCGAATCTCCGCAAAACATAATCAGGAGAGTAAAACGAAAGTTTGGCTCCCTATTAAGCAGGCAGCCGTACTTTGCCGCTGATGCTGCCAATTCTGCCACATTGGACGTTTCGGTAGGGGGAGACTGCGATGAGTGAGAGCCTGGACAAAATATTGGGCGAATATTTCACCAAGTTTGGCAGCAGGTCAGAGCGGGATTCGAATCTTGCTGAGCTCTTTGTGTCAGTGCTCAGATATTGTCCCGAAGCGCTCACGAGTGGTCGGAGACTGGATGTAGCATCTGCTGTCAGCGCACTACGCCGGGCTGGTGCTGTACCACGTGGGCAAATCGCCCAAATGGCTGGAGTAGATGAAGCAGACCTTGGCCAGTGGGAGGTTGGTATAAGAAAGAGCGAAAGTGTCACGAGTCGAATCACCGAGGTGCTGCAGTCTGTTCTTGCTGCCGTCAGCACATCGTTAACCACAACTTCTCCATCGGTGCCCTTTCCTAGACCAGCGCATGCTTACGCAAGATCCACTGTAGACGTCCGTGACCGGAATCGGGTCTTCGCTGCGGTTCAACTCGCAAAGTTAAGAGCGAAGGTTTCAGGGAAACACAGAATACTAACCACTCAGAAATGCGATTGGTACCGGCACGTGGCACATGAGGCAGACAGAACCCTCGCCATGTATATGTCCATTAGAGGCATAGGCAGCATAACTATCCCTGTACCCGTCGATCTGATAGGCGAGGTAGCTCTAAGCTGCGATTACTTTCTCGACCGTATGGGACAGGGCGATTCTGGGTGGTTCGATCCAGATACTAACCGAATATGCATCAATGCCGACGAGCGGCCGACCAGGCAGCGGTATACGTTTGGTCATGAAATCGCCCATGCCATGATGCATAGGGTCGAACTGCGCGGTGCCGTCCACAGGGACCCGCAAGCGACAGTGGATGAAGAGCGAGTGGACCTGACCTGGGAAGTATTGCAAGCATTGACAGCGAACGACGTGATCGCTGCCAGGTCAGAAGAGAAGGAACTCAGACGAAAGGCCCACCGTGAAACTGAGGCTAACGTGTTTGCTGCGGCGCTTATCATGCCTACCAAACCGCTATGCGAACTCATCCAGAGCGGCGTAGATGATGTTCAGGAATTAGCAAGGCAGTTCGGGGTTTCTGTCCCAGCAATAGAGTGGCGTCTGCGCTACTTGGATGCCTGTATGGGCATGCCCGAGGCCAAGCCAGAATCCAAAGGACAAGGCAGCCTAGACTTCTAGCATTGCTCAACACTGGTAGAGTAGCTGCCAACTGCACAATACGGCTTAGACAGAAGGAGCACATCATGGCAACAAGAACGCTAAATGCACAATCTGAACACGACGCGATTATTGCAGCTATCGCCGGGATTTATCAGCGCAACGGTTTTGAGGTCTGGACAAACCCGGGCTCGTCGCAAAACCAACGCTTTAACGGGATGTATCCCGATGTCATCGTCAAGTTGAAGAATCAGAATAGCTACTACATCCTCGAAGTGGAAACCGGGGATTCCGTCAATGACTCAGAGGTTCAGCAGTGGACGACCTACCGCACACTGTTCAATTTTACACTTGTCGTCCCTGCACAAGCTTTGGCAACAGCTGAGACCTTGGTTTCCACACATGGTGCCCCGATGATGCGGTTTGCCACCTACGTGCTGAATATGGGTGGGACCGCCACATTCTCCAGTCTTCCATAGCAATAAGGGGGTAACAAAATGCAGATTGACGGCGCGGTCGTAAGAGAGCAAGGAGTCACATTCGCAGTGGTGATCGTGAAACGTCACATCATCCAGAGTTCCCATTTGGCAAGAGAGGCGACACGGTCGTTTGCACCTCTTTTTCCTGGCATGCCAATTGTTCTGATGGCCCAGGACGGTCGGGGGGCACCGACGTATTGTGGTCGGCGTGACCTAGTGAACTTCTTGGCTTCAGTGCCTGTGCGAGCGATTCCCTGGAGACGATATACGTTTAGCTAGTCCCCTACTCCCCATGCAACGCCTCGTACACTGTCTCTGCAGCCGGCCGTGTCATGCCGGGGACGGTGAGAAGCTCTTCGAGGGAAGCTCTGCGGACGCCGGCGAGGGAGCCGAACCTGCGGATGAGGGCCTTCCGGCGCTGATCGCCTATTCCGGGGATGCCGTCGAGCACGGACTTCTTCGCCGCCTTCACGCGGAGCTTCCGGTGGTAGGCCAGGGCGAAGCGGTGCGCCTCGTCGCGTATCCTCTGCAGCAGCCTGAGCGCAGGGGAATCCAACGGGAGCAGAAGCGGCTTGCTCGATTCAGGCGTGTAAATCTCCTCCAGCCGCTTTGCCAACGACACAATTCGGATTTCGGAGCTAGCGGCTAACTGCTGACGGCTAACGGGTCGCAGCGCGTCCAGCGCTGCGTTCAACTGTCCCCTACCCCCGTCTATCAGGACAAGATCGGGCAGAGCGGCGAATTTGGGGTCGCCGGCAGCAGTCCGTGCCAGCCTCCGCAGTAACACCTCGCGGATCATCCCATAGTCATCCGGCTGCTCGGCCGCACGAATCTTGAACCGCCGATACTGCGACTTCGCCGGCAGCCCGCGCTGGAAGACCACCATCGAGCCGACCGCCTCACGCCCCTGGATGTTCGAGATGTCGTACGCCTCGATCCGCGACGGGGGCTCAGGGAGGCCGAGGGCCTGCGCGAGAGCCTGCAGGTCTGCGCATGCTTCAGCCTCAGCTTCTTGACTCCGCTCGCGCTCGGCAGCCAGTGCAGCATTCTCGATCGCCATATCCACCAGCCGGCGCTTAACGCCGCGCTTCGGGTGCATCAGCCTGACCCTCGATCCCCGCCTGAGCGACAGCCACTCCTCCAGGATGGCCCTTTCCGGAAGCGCGTGCGACACCAGGATTTCCTTCGGCACGTATGCGGCATCGCGGTAGTACTGCTTGATGAACCCCACGAGGCCGGCCTCGGCGCCCTCGTCGGTCACGCCGTCGAGGAAGAAGCGCTCCTCCCCGATGAGCCTTCCTGAGCGCACGAACAGCAACTGCACGCACGCCGAATCGCCCTCGACGCTGGCGGATACTATATCCCGGTCTGTCTGGTCGGTGCTGATCGCCTTCTGCCGCTCGACGAGCTTGCGCAGCGACCAGGTCTGATCCCTAAGGCGGGCTGCTCTCTCGAACTCAAGCGCCTCGGCCGCCGCCCCCATCTCCTTTTCGAGAGAGGCCACGAGGGATTCTCCCCGCCCTTCCAGGAAGGAACACGTATCCCGGACCAATGCCCTATACGCGTCCTGGGCGATCCGGCCCGAGCACGGCGATTCGCACTGGCCGAGGTGGAAATTCAGACAGGGGCGATCGCGCTCCTCCCCAGTGAGCTTCTTGTTGCAGCCCCTGATCCTGAAGACCCTTCTGATAAGCCGCAGACTCTCCCGCATGGCTGAGGAATCGCCATAAGGGCCGAAATACCTGTTCCCGTCCTGCTTGACGCGGCGGACTACCAGGACGCGCGGGAACGGCTCGGAAGTTGTCACGCAGAGGTATGGGTAATGCTTGTCATCGCGGAGGCATACGTTGTAGCGCGGATGGTGCTGCTTGATGAGGTTGCACTCGAGCATGAGCGCCTCGAGCTCGCTGCCCGTCACAAGCCAGTCTACGTCATTCACCTTAGGCATCATGATCAGCAGTTTCGGCTGATGCGTTCGCCCCTTCTGGAAATACGAGCGGACCCGACTGCGCAGAGAGGATGCCTTTCCGACGTAGAGCACCTCTCCGCGCACGTCTTTCATCATATATACGCCCGGCTTATCGGGCAGATGCTTGAGCTTTTCTCGAAGCGCTGCTTCCATGATCGTGTCTCGGGTTTAAGTTATAGTGTGGGTTCTAGCCCTCACCCCAGCAAAACAACTTTATCCCGTGCGGCCTACACCACAGCCGCCTTTCTCTCCCTTCGTGCTTCTGCGTACTGCGGGAGCATCCGGCGCAGGAACTGTCCTGTGTACGAGTTGGCGACCTGGGCGACCTCCTCGGGAGTTCCCGTCGCTATCACGCGGCCGCCTTCGTCACCGCCTTCGGGGCCGAGATCAATTATGTAATCGGCGGTCTTGATGACCTCCAGGTTGTGCTCTATCACGATGACCGTGTTCCCGGCGTCCGTCAGTCTGTTCAATACGTCGAGCAGCTTTCGAATATCCGCGAAGTGCAGGCCGGTCGTCGGCTCGTCTAGGATGTAGACGGTCCTTCCTGTGCCTCTCTTAGCGAGCTCGGTTGCGAGCTTCACCCTCTGTGCCTCGCCGCCGGACAACGTTGTGGCTGGCTGGCCCAGCTTTATGTAATCCAGCCCCACGTCGTGTATCGTCTGAAGCCGCCGCATGATCGCCGGTATGTTCTTGAAGAACTCCAGCGCGGTCCCGACGGTCATATCCAGCACATCGGCGATGTTCTTCGCCTTGTATTTGATCTCCAGGGTCTCGCGGTTGTACCGTTTTCCCTTGCAGACCTCACACGGGACATAGACATCCGGCAGGAAGTGCATCTCTATCTTGATGATGCCGTCGCCGCGGCATGCCTCGCATCGCCCGCCCTTCACGTTGAAGCTGAACCTTCCGGGCTTGTAACCCCTCACTCTTGCATCGGGAGTGCTCGCAAAGAGATCGCGGATGATGTCGAAAGTGCCTGTGTACGTAGCGGGGTTCGACCTCGGCGTCCTCCCGATCGGCGACTGATCAATGTCTATGACCTTATCTATGTGCTCGATGCCGATTATCTCGTCGTGGTCACCCCAGGCGGCGTGCGTCCCGTGCAGGCGGTACATCAGCCGCGGGAACAGTGTCTCCTGAACGAGCGTGCTCTTGCCTGAGCCGGATACACCCGTCACGCATATGAACATCCCAAGCGGAAATTGGACATTGATGTTCTTCAGATTGTGCTCGCGCGCGCCTCGCAGCTCCATGAACTGACCGTTCGCCTCGCGACGCCTTCCCGGCACAGGTATTGACTCCCGTCCAGTCAGGTAGTCGCCGGTCAGGCAGTTCTTCGCGTTTATGACATCTTCAAGCGTTCCTGCGACGACGACTCTCCCGCCATGCTCTCCTGCGCCGGGGCCCAGGTCAATGATGTGGTCCGCCGAGCGGATTGTCTCTTCATCATGCTCCACGACGATGATCGTGTTGCCCAGGTCGCGGAGCTTGAGAAGGGTGTCTATGAGTTTTCGGTTGTCTTTCTGGTGAAGGCCGATGCTCGGCTCATCGAGGATGTATATTACTCCCATGAGGCCGGAGCCGATCTGGGTTGCCAGGCGTATTCTCTGGGCCTCGCCTCCCGCCAGGGTTGCCGCCCGCCGATCGAGGGTCAGGTAGCTCAAGCCCACGTTCGTGAGGAAGCCGAGCCTCGTCTTGATCTCCTTGATCGCCTGGCGCGCGATGGTGTATTCGCGCTCGCTCAGCCTCAGGGTGTCGAAGAAGTCGTATGCCTGCTGCACCGAGAAGTCCGCTACGTGCGAGACATTCAACCCGCTGATCGTGACAGCCAGGCTCTCCGGGCGGAGGCGCTGGCCGTCGCACGCGGGGCATTTCCCCGTGGACATGTACTTCTCGGTCTCTTCGCGCACCATCTGCGAGTGTGTTTCCGCGTGCCTTTGGTTCAGGATGGCCACTATGCCGTCGAATGTTGTGTAAAAATGCCGCATGCGCCCGTAGCGGTTTCTGAATGTGACGTCTATCGGGCCGTCCGCGCCGTACAGAAGCGCGCTCCTTTGCTCGTCGGTCAAATCCCTGATCGGGGTGCTCGTAGAAAACCTGTATTTCTCACTCACTCCTCTGAGGAGGCCGTGGAAATAGTCGCCCGTGGCGCGTGAGAGAGGAGCAATCGCTCCATCCTCAATAGAGAGGTTCCAGTCCGGGAGAATCAGCGCCGGGTCGAGTTCCGTATGCGTGCCGAGGCCGTGGCAGTCCGGACACGCGCCGTATGGGCTGTTGAACGAGAAATTCCTTGGGGCTATCTCCTCGATGCTGATGCCGCACTCCGAGCAGGCGAATTGCTCGGAGAAGAGGAGCTGCTCGCCGCCGATGATGTCAATGCCCACGACGCCCTTGCCCATTTTAAGCGCCGCTTCCAGCGAGTCGGCGAGCCGCTTCTCAATGCCTGGCTTGACCACGAGACGATCCACGACGACATCAATCCAATGCTGCTTGTACCTGTCCAGCTCGATGTCGTCCGTTACCTCATATGTGTGGCCGTCTACGCGGACTCTGACGTACCCTTCCTTCCGAATGTCCTCGAAGACCTGCCTGTACTCGCCCTTACGGCCCCGAACCACCGGCGCGAGAACCTGGAACTTCGTATCCCCGGGGAGGGACATCACGGCGTCTACCATCTGCTGCACCGTCTGCTGGCTGATCTCGCGGCCGCACCGAGGGCAGTGCGGATGCCCCACCCTGGCAAACAAGAGCCGGAGGTAGTCGTAGATCTCTGTGACCGTGCCGACAGTGGAACGCGGATTCTTGGTCGTGGATCTCTGGTCAATGGAGACGGCGGGCGAAAGCCCCTCGATGTAGTCCACATCCGGCTTGTCCATCTGGCCGAGGAACTGCCTGGCATAGGCGCTCAGCGACTCGACATAGCGCCGCTGGCCCTCTGCGTAGATAGTGTCGAACGCAAGCGACGACTTCCCCGACCCGGAGATGCCCGTGATGACGACGAACTTGTCCCTGGGGATTTCGAGGTCAATATTCTTGAGGTTGTGCTGCCGCGCTCCGCGGATGACTATGCTATCGGCTCCCATGCTCGGACGACCATCCCTGTGCATAAGTTTGCGGCGGAATTCTGTACTCCGCGAAATTAAATTCTATCAGGAATCGTGACACTGGTCAACAGAATTCAGGGCCGGATTTGCACCACGGAGGCACAGAGGGGAGGGCGAAGCGGTGTTCCCGCTTACTTCGGGGCAGGCATGCCACCAGCACTCCATAAGGGTTGGCTGCTAGTCCCGGATTTATCCTGTCCATCCTGTGCATCCCTGTGTACGAAGGCACGGCTCAGCAGGAGCTTCGCCCTCCCCTACTTCGTCGGCAGGAGCTTCTTGAGGCGGATGATCTCGTCCCTTACCTCGGCGGCGTGCTCGAAGTCGAGGTCCTTGGCCGCGCGTTTCATCTCCTTCTCAAGGTCGGCGAGCACGAACATGAGCTGGTCCAGTGGCGTGTTTTCGTCGGGCGACGGGCGTACACGGTAGTAGCTCTTGCTTTCAGCAACCTTCTTGGCTTCGATGACATCGCGCACAGCCTTCTGAATGGAGGCGGGCTTGATGCCATGCTGCTCATTGAACTCCCTTTGGAGCCGGCGGCGCCTGTTGGTCTCCTCGATCGCCCGGTGCATCGAGCCGGTCGTATCCTCCGCGTACATGAGGACTTTGCCGTCAATGTGGCGTGCGGCGCGGCCGATCGTCTGAATCAGCGCCGTCTCCGAGCGCAGGAAGCCCTCCTTGTCGGCGTCGAGAATAGCGACAAGCGAGACTTCAGGCAGGTCCAGCCCTTCGCGCAGGAGGTTTATGCCCACGACCACGTCGTAGACGCCGAGCCTCAGATCGCGGAGGATTTCGTTCCGGTCGAGGGTGTGAATCTCCGAGTGCAGGTACTGCACCTTGATGCCCAAGTCGGCAAGGTATTCGGTCAAGTCCTCCGCCATCTTCTTCGTCAACGTGGTGACCAGCACGCGGTCGCCCTTCTCGGTTCGCTGCTTTATCTCGTTGATCAAGTCGTCTATCTGGCCCTGCGGTGGACGTATCTCCACCTCCGGATCAACCAATCCAGTCGGGCGGATTATCTGCTCTGCAACCTGGCTGCTGTGGGCAAGCTCGTAAGGACCCGGCGTCGCGGAGACGAACACCACCTGGTTGATGCGCTCCATGAACTCCTCAAAGCGAAGCGGGCGGTTATCCAGAGCGGACGGCAGCCTGAAGCCGAACTCCACCAATGTCTCCTTGCGCGACCTGTCGCCGGCGTACATAGCGTGGAGTTGCGGGATTGTTTGGTGCGACTCGTCTATGATGATGAGAAAATCGTCCGGGAAATAGTCCAGCAGGCAGAATGGCGGTTCACCGGGAGCACGGCCGTCCAGGATTCGCGAGTAGTTCTCGATGCCGGAGCAGTAGCCGATCTCGCGCATCATCTCCATGTCGTACTTTGTCCGCTGCTCGATCCTTTGCGCTTCAAGCAGCTTCCCGTGCCGCTGGAAGTACTCGACGCGCTCCTGAAGCTCGCACTCGATCTCGGTCAGGCCGCGCTCCATCGTTGCCGGAGACGTGACGTAGTGACTGCCTGGATAGACCGTAAGTTCCTCCTGTCGGCTCAATACCTCGCCTGTAAGCGGATCCACCACCGCGATCCGCTCGACTGTGTCGCCGAAGAATTCGATGCGTATGACTATCTCCTCATCCGCCGGCTGAATCTCCAGGATGTCGCCCTTGACGCGGAATGTAGCTCTCTGGAGCGCGACATCATTCCGACCGAACTGCATGTCAATCAGCCTGCGCAGAACCTCCTCGCGGTCGTATGTCTCACCTTCAGTAAAGCTCAGAACGATCCGCCTGTACTCTGCGGGCGAACCGAGTCCATAAATGCAGGAGACGCTTGCCACAACAACGGCATCACGCCGCTCCAGCACCGCCTGAGTCGCGGAGTGGCGAAGGCGATCTATCTCGTCGTTGATTGAGGTGTCCTTCTCGATGTAAGTATCTGTCCGGGGAATATACGCTTCCGGCTGGTAGTAGTCGTAGTAGCTGACGAAGTACTCCACCGCGTTTTGCGGAAAGAACTCGCGGAACTCGCCGCATAGCTGTGCCGCCAGCGTCTTGTTGTGGGCGATCACGAGCGCAGGCTTCTGCACCGCCTGGATGACGTTTGCCATCGTGAAGGTCTTGCCGGAGCCGGTCACGCCCAGAAGCGTCTGAAACCGATATCCGGCATCGACCCCCTCGACTAGTTGTGCTACAGCCTTGGGTTGATCGCCCTTGGGTTTGAAATCCGAGATCAGTTTGAACTCGTCCACGTCTCTTCCCAGTCCATGATAACGCTACTGCTCAATCGCACATGCGTTCGCCGCTGTGCGCAGACTTGCTTCACCTATTTTACACTAAAAGCCGCCGGAGCCCAACTCGAACATGATCTTTCTCTGCGACTGCGACCACACAGCGATCAGCTCCCGGCTGCCGACCATCTTCCCTACAGAGAGCTCGAGGTCTCTATATGACCGGCCGACTATCTCATTGAACGTGGAGCTTACTGTGAATCGCCAGTCTGGACTCAAACGGAACGTGAGATCACCGAACACGTTGGCCGTCGGATAGTCCAGCCCCTTTATGGCATAGATGGAAGCCCGCCATTTCTTCCCATCGCTAAGGACGCAGGTCGCCGATAGGGTTTGCTTGCCCGCGTACGACGTGTACACACTGGCTCTATCGGCAAATCGGTAGCTGAGACCAAAACCACTGTACTCGGAGATCCTCCATTCCAAGACGGCCGCTCCCAACGTAGACAGCCCGGATATCCGGCTGCCCCACAGGTAGCCGAGCCCGAGCGAAGTCCTGAGCGAGAGCTTGTCAGCCAGACGAATCGGCGAGGAGTAGACGTTGCCCTTTACCTCGTACCTCATGTCGGAATATGTAGAGTATGCTGACCTAGTCGAGAGCGTATATCGGAACGGTGACTTGCCAAGCGGCCTTGCACGCATCTGGATGAAGATGTCGGCGTTCGTCGAGTCTTCGCCTTCTTGCAGGTCGCTCCTGTCCAGACTTAAGCCAACGTCAAACGCCTCGAACGATTTGTTGATGCTGACGCTGCCGAAGAAGTCCCTATGGGAAGGGTAATCCATGTAGACATAGCCGCGAGTCTGCCTCCCCAAATCCTGGCTGTGATAAAAGTGGGCTCCCCAGTCAGCCCTCGTGACCTGGCTGAGCAGGAGCGAACCGTCAGAACGCTCTGTAGAATACTTCTGGCGCAGATCAACGAACCATCCAGGTTTCTGGCCGTAGTCGCCCCAGCCCGTACTGTCGCCGTGCCTCACCAACAGCGCCCCGCTGGACGACGAACTCAGCGAGTAGTAGACAGGGAGGTTAAGGGTCACACCGCCGGTGCTGTAGCCGACATATTGTCCTTCCTCAGGCCCGGCGCCTGTCAGCCACAGCACATACAGCGGCAGGGAGACCACGCGCTTACCATCAACGTAGACGCTGGCCCTCTTGAACTGAATCTTCTGGTTCGGAAAGACCGTGGCCTCGCGGGCCTTCACCAATATCGAGCTGTCCGAGAGATCGTGCAGGCTCATATCCTCGGGCATATAGGAAGCTTCTTGGTCGCTGATCTCAGGTATGCTCTTCGAGACGTTCACCTTCTGAACGCGGCCACGCTCCGCCGACAGAAGCAATCCCTCCGACCCCGACAGGTCACAAGCGAACATGTCCCCCACCACGTCGCCGCCGGTCGTGCGGATGCGGATAGGGCTTGCTCGGCCCTCACCTCTAGCAACCACCCTGCCCCGCTCAAGATTGATCTGAGCCTCCTCCGCCGCGAGATCCAGTGTGCGGCAACGAATGCGCACATTCCCCAGCGCTTCCAGCACTTTGTAGTCCACGCTGTAGGCAAGATACTTGTCCGCAGTCACTGTCAAGTAGTCTGGGCCCTGAGGCAGAGACGGGGCGTCCCCGAATTCTACGTTGATCTGCGCTACAGCTTGTCCCTCGACCCAGGTAGCTGTGACCACGCAGGTGCCTGGAATATCCGCGCTCACGAGCTTCACCCGGGCGACCCCAGCGGAGGTCAACCCGGACTCTTCGATAACGCCGAGCGATGCAGAGACGCGCACTTCTGTGCCATCGGCGACGAATCTTCCCTCTCTATCCCTGACCTGAACCGTTACGGTACACACGCTCTTACCATCCGCAAGGATAGCGCTGGGATTCGCCGATAACTCAATGCTCCCCACACCTCTGTCGCATGCTGCAGGGCACAGAATCGCGGAGAACAGGAGCAGACTACCTGGAATCAAAAGCTTCGTTCGCATACGGATCCAATATTAGTAGGGTTCACCGGCGTCGTCAACAGTCAAGCCTGCCAGCGCCAGAACCTGATGAAAAAGGCCCGTACCCTCCCTAGATGGACTACGGGCCTTTGGTTCTATGCTTGGCTAGCCTAGCTCCATGTTAACCGCTGCCGATCACAAAGCCTACTATGATGGCTCCGATCATGGCAGCGATCAACCCTCGGTTCTTCTTGGAGTGTGATGGCTGCGGGACCGCCGGGCTGGTCGGCTGAGTGAGGCTCGCAGCCGTCACCTCCGCCAGCAGCTTCTCCGCAACTTCGTAAGTCGCACCGATTCCTAATGCCTCCTCCCCCTGCCCAGTCTTCCCCTCAACCGCCGCAGCTCTGCCTGTCGCGGTGATTGTGCTGAAACTGCCGCTCCTAGCGTCTATCAACTGCAGCGTGACGGTCAACTCGGCCTCGGCTTTCCTTTCGTTGAAGTCATATCGGTCTATGGAACCGATCATGGCCAAGTTAGCGCCCATCAGGGTGGCTAGCTTCCGCGCCTTGGCGACCCCTTGAACTCCGGTATCAATCGGCTGTGCGATTTCCTTCTCGGTGATCTGCTTCTCACGCACAGCTCGGTCCACAGAAGCGGCTCTTGGGTCGAATAGGACGACCGAGTAACGCCGCGTCCCGGCCAGACCTTCGTTGACGAGCAATAGCAGGTCACCGGCACATTGCTGGATGAGTTCCTGCTTCGAGGCTCCAACGTCACTTCCTATTGCAAAGGGGAAAAGTGCCAGCGATTCCTTCTGGAGGACATCATCGGCATTTAGCGCCTGTGCACACTGGAAAACCAGCAGACACGTCACAGCTAGTACCCGACATATGCGGGTTCCGGTAAGTATTGGCCTCACAGTCTGGTATGCTCCTCTATTGCTATGGGACTCATCTATGCCAAGGGCAGCCGGCAAGCCTGTCACCTTCCCTGCAATGTGGCCGCGTCAGAACGGTATGGGAGGTGGCTGATCCGGTACGGGGTCGGCGCCGCCTCCACCGCCATCACCGCCGCCGCCCGAGCCTCCAAGCAGCAGTCCAACGCCAAGGGACAGCAGCAACAGCGGAATCCACGACTTCTTGCTGCTCTTTTTCCTCACAGCCACGATAGGAGGTGGCACTGCGCGTTCTTTGTATTCCTCGCCCGTTACCTCCTGGATGACCTTCCTGCCCGTGTCCCTGACAGCCTCAGAGGCAATGCTCGACTCTCCCGCCGGCGCGGTAGGAGATGGCTTCGTACCGCGCCCCGTGACCGTGATAGTCTGCACAGCCTTCCCCGTCTTCGTATCCACCAACCGAACGGTAGCCGTTATCTCCGCTACACCCTCCCTGTCGGCGAAGGTGTACTTCTCCACGGACCCAACGAGAAACAGGTCTGCTGATATGGCTCTTGCGAGCACGGCGGCGTGTGCGATGCCCGCGTCGTCGGGTGAGAACGGACCCACCGCTATCAGCTTCATCTCCGACTGCATGGCCGCTAAGCGCTCCACAGCGGGCAGACGCTCCGTGTACTCCAAGACGCTGTACCTAGGGCATGAAGCCAGCCCCTGCCCAAGAAAAGCATTCAGCTCGGAGACCACCTGTAACTTGGTCACCGTGGCCGCCTTATCTAACGGAAACAGGACCATGGTTTGCGGCTTGACGTCGCTGACCTGGGAGGCTGCAAGAGCACCGCTCGCCATGTATGGCACCAGTACGGTGCTGGCCAGAGACCAAGCCAACCACTTGGCAGTCCTGAATCTGACCATTGTGCGCATGGATGTCACCCCTCTCGGAATTGTCTCCCGTCCTACTTTGTCTCGAAGAGGATGCGGAATGATCTGCTGGTGTAAACCTGGCGGGCCTCGAACGTATAAGAGCCGCCAGAGACCAACTCGAGAGAAACGCCGTTCTGCTCGTCCACGAGCGTTAGCCGCGCGTTCGCCGGCACGCTTTCCAGGCCCTCCCAGGTCAACTGGACATCGCCTGGGCTGTCCGTCGCCACTCTGAGCTGCCAGCTATCGCCGGAATACAGGCTGCCTCTCACATCAGCCGCATAGATGCCGTCCCTTTCATCATCGGTGAAGTACAAATCCACATAGCCCTCCAAACACGGCGGGCTCTCGATCCGCTCAGGCTTCGAGGAACTCTGGCCGAAGTAGGCGCTGTCCTGCAGTTCGCCGCTAGTGGCGATCATGCGGACTGTCCACTCGCGCGGGCGGTATGTATCTGCACCCTCTATCCCATGCTCAGAGAGACCCAAGGGCTGCCCGCCCATCGGCGGTGGCGGCGGCTCGATTCCCCCGCCTGTAGGAGACGGAACTATTAGCTGGCAGTCAACCAACGCTCTCACCCAGTAGCCGAGCCATGGGCGCATTGTCCGGTCCGCTCCCACTCGGTTTGCATCAACGAGCTTGTAGTTCCTGATACTTGGATCATACGTCCACGCATACTCGCGAACCCAGCCATTTGCGTGAGCAGTCGCTAGGCTGACGGTCTGAGCGTTGTATCTGACCTGCAGATTGCCCCAGACTGTTTCCTGCAGGAACGGATAGCCTATCTGGTTCCAGCCAGCCTCGATTGGTATGCTGAAGGACCAAGTGGTGCTGACCAGACTGCCGCTGGGAGCGATCACCTTGGGCTCCAGAGTCTTGATCCAGTATGCCTGGCCGGCAGCAATCAGCGGGAAGTCGTAATCCGACGCATAACCAGGCAGCAGCGAGTAGAGCTTGTATGCGCCGGATGAAGGCTGCCATTTCGCCAACGCGAATGGCGGTATGCGGCCGAAACATCCCTCGGGATAACCGATACTCGGCTGCAGCGGCAGGGAGATCATATGAAGCCCGGTGATGGTCAAACTCGGACCAGCTACCACTACGGTGAGCTCGGATGAGCTGCTCGGGAGATAATCTCCTCCTCCCGCCCAGGCGGTCGAGATCTTCCATGTCCCATTTAACTCAGGCGTCCAGGAGAGTGAATAGCTCCCATTCGCCTGAGAGCTCACCGATCGCTCGAACTTTGTGCCGCTCGGCCTGGTAAACTTGATCGTCAAAGGCACTGCCATTGCGGGGCTGACCGTGCCGCTTATGATTGCCGCCTGGCCCACCATCGGCGATGCGCTGCACCGTATTGTGATGGTTGCAGTCGGCCTTCCAGTCACAATCGGCCCGTTGTACTCGCCTGACGCAGGATCTCTAACCGTATCCAGATAATCGGAAGCCTTGAAGTAATACGTATGCGACCCAGGGCCGAGGCCCTGCTTCTGGAATCTGTAAGTGACGCCCGTCACGAAGTCGTTCTCATTCGGATCCTTCACCATCACATCAGCGTCCGCGTTGTCTACGTAGACCTTCACGTATTCCGGACCGTCTCCGTCGGGGTCACTATAGACAACTGAGTAGGTGTACGTGTCCGTGTTCCATCCGCTAGCCGGGGACACGTCCGCCTCACTGAAAGCCGGGGCGGAGTTTGAGTAGATGGACGGGCCATCCATCTGAGTGGTGGGCGTTGCGGCCTCAAGCGCGTCCACCGCCCTGAAGTAATAGGTGTGAGACCCTTCTGTGAGGCTGCCGCCCGGCAGCGTATATCGGTACACTACTCCGGTTGCATAGGTGCCGCCCGGCACCACCACCATGCAGTCCGTTATGTCCGTCTCCTGGCCGTCTATGACTACCTTGACCGATGTGGGCGCGTCGTTGTTCAGATCAACGTACTTGACGCTGTACACATAGGACATACCCGTGTTCCCGCGCACAGGCGTGATTGAAGGTTCGCCCAGAGCCGGCGGGTAGTTGACCGTCACAGTCAGCTCGCCGGACACCGGCAGCCTGACCGCTGCCCAGCCATCCGACGCCTCGAAGTGATAGTTGCGCTTGCCGGGACTCAGAGTGGATGAATACGTGAACTCGGCGCCCGCGGTATAATCCGGCGAGGCCGGCGGCGTCATAGCGTGAGGCGCTCCATCAATGAGAACCCTGACAAATCCCTCAACCTTGTTGATGGGATCCACCGTGGGCGCATCACCGTCCGGATCAGCATACGTCACCTTGAAAGTGAACACCGTGGAAGCCGTACCCCGCGACGGCGTATGCGAGGCGTTGCTTAACGTCGGGGGTTCGTTGCCCGCCGGCGCCTGTATTGAGACCTTCGGGCCCTGCAACTCCGACGCTGCAGGGAATCTCAGAGTAGTGTCCCTGGTCGCCGCGTCCGTCGGACCTACAAGTATTTCTTTCGTGTTCGACCTGAAATGAGCGGTATGCACATCGTTCGGCAGAAGGCCGACGCTTACGCCGAGGCCCGGCACGATCGCCTGATAATCCACTCCTCCGGGCCCGAGGTAGTCGCTGTCGTCGGCATCGACCTTCGTCATGATGAGCTTGCCGATGCTGAACTCATCGCCGACCTTGACACCGAACTCGTCAACGAGATCACTTGTCAGGATCGTCAACGTATTGCTGGTATTGCTCCCGATGGTAAAGACTTGATAGGTTGCCTTCGGGCCTGCGCTGGTGAACTGCATAGGCATACCTTTGAATTGGTCTACAGTCCAGTTCTGCGAGTCATCGGTTATTGCGGTTGCGCCGATGGCGGTCACGGTGCCGTCATAGGCCGTTTCACTCGCGTTATCTACATAGACGACCGGGTAGCCGGCATCCGGCGCGTCCCCGGAATCATCCCTATACTTAACCGTGTAGACGAACTGCTGCGCGGTGCTATGTCCCAGCGGGTTGTTCGGGGTTACCAGACCATTCGAGAGGATTGGTCGGTCATTGACATACGGCCCTGTGATCGGCGTGATCGGCGCGATGGGAGCGCCGGACGACCTCGAGCTTGGAGTGCCAGCGTCGAAGACCGCATACCCAGCGCCGTCCGAAGCCTCGAAGTAGAACTTGTGAACGCCGTTTGCAAGGTTCATCTGGGCCTCGTACGTCACGCCTTCCTTGTAGCTGCCGGCCTTGCTGGTGAGCGCCTCCGCCCGCCCATCCAGGATCAGACGCGAGTACTCCGGGGCTTGGCCCTTCAACCCATCGGTATCCGTGTAACGCACCGAAAATGTGAATAGAGTAGTGCTCGATCCGGTCGTGGGAACAACCTTCCCGAGCGTCAGTGCAGGCGGCGTGTTCGCAACCACCTCATCCGGACCTTGCACGCCGAACCAGTATTTCGCGGTCACTTGGCCGGTCGGAGCACTCGCAAACGTGACAGTGCCTTGCAGCAGATCTATGGTGACATTCGTCGTGAGTGTGCCGCCCACGTAAATGGACGGGTTCGTGTACATACCGGGCAACTCGGGAACCGACAGGTTCCCAACAACGGGTTTGTGCGCAAACTCGTATACTTTGCCGGAGCCGCTGAGAACTTCGACAGGCTCCCATATCGTGTGGGCGCTGGGCGACGTGGTGGCGTCATACTGGGCCATCGCTGTCGAGGCATCCGCCGCGACAAAGCAGTGGTAATACGGATCAGTGCTCTGGTCCAGGCGCGTGGAATAGACGTACTCCTTGCCGTCGCTGAACACCCTGTCACTTGCCATGGCTTCGTCCATCCCATGCCCGGCATCCCACACAAGCTCTCCCGTCGTATCCTTCCGCCCGATGTAGAGCTTCACGTATGCGGGCGGCTGGTTGTCCACATCTTTGTAAGTAACGCGGTAGTTCCACATAGTCGCGGCGTTATTCGACCCATCGTTCGACTCTACCTTGCCGCCGTACAGCACAGGCGCTGTGTTCGCTGTTATGACCGGTCCAGAAATCCAGCCCGTAGTTGTCGTCTCGCCTACCCTCAGATCGTTCGGGTCCGTCTGCCGGCCCCAGTCGTCCGTGAACTCGAACCGGTGCGTGTAGGTGACCCCTGGTTTGAGGGCAAGACCCGCCAGGCTGGCAGTGTTCAAATAATACTGGACACCCGTGATGTAATCCGTGCCGGCGCCCTTCTGCATGCTGTAGCGCTCTTCCGTCGCCGACCCTTCCGGCTTGATTACAAGATACGCGGTGTAAGGCCGCTGCCCGTCCGCGTCCGAATACGTCACACGAAACACGAAGTCGGTTCCTGCTACGCCGGAACCGGGGGTCAAGCTCATCCCGCTCAACACGGGCTTGTTGTTGACATAAGGGCCGTTTATGACGTCGTTGTCAACGGGAAGCCAGGGCGCCAAAGGGTCGAGGGGATCCGGCGCCTCGATCTTCGGGACGTAGTAGTCATTGAAAGTGCCGCCGTTGTATATGATCTCGTCCGGGCGCCTCGGGTAATGGCATACTCTGGTGCCGTCGCCCGCCTCGAACCAGTAGTAGTGCGGCCCGGTACCCAACTTCTGCCCGGCGTTTAGGGTGACCTTGTAGACAACCCCATTCTTGATTTCGTCTGCCGAGGGGTCGCTGTCGCGGTGCACCGACTTCATTTCGTATTTGGTCGGCGCAGTTGGGTTGTAGGGGTTCGCGAAGTTGCCATTGTTCATGCACAGCCAGACGCCCACAGGCGGCTTGCCTTGGGACTGTTTATAGACAACCCTGAACTCGCACAGCGTGGAAGCGGAGACGGCAGCCGACTCGGCCCACATGCGCCAATTCCAGCTGCCCTGGTTCGCTATCATCGGATTGACTGCGCTCCTGTACGGGTAGAGCGTTCCCAGGAAACGCGAGCCCCCCAGAGGATATTCGTAAACATTCAAGCCGCTGATAGTGCGGCGGCCGTTCTCGAAGCAGGCTCCAAGCCCCGGGTCCACCCTAGGATGCGTTTGGATCGCCGCGTCGCCCCACGCCCACGAATCGTATAGGTATGTGAGCGAATTGAGGAAAGGGAAGAACCGCCCCGGGAAGTACGTGGGCTTGTCCAGGTAGAGCCCGGTATTGAAGCCTATCTGGTGCGAGCCATAGAATGGATCGTACTGAGAATAGGTACTACTTGCCGGCCGGTACGGCGACTTATCGTCAAGCCCCGACGGATTGTCGGCCTGCGAGATGTCGTCGTCACTGCAGGCAAAGAAGTAGTGGTATACACCGGGGGACAAGGCTACGTAGTAGGGCCACCGGCGAATCCCGTCCGGGCCTGTCTCATACGGGCGCCTATACGGCCAGGTACATATCCAGTCGTCCCCGCCGCTCCTTAGTATTGTGTCGCCAACCGGCACCACGCGGAGAATATGCTTGACACCTACTTCAGTCCCATAGCTTACATCCTCGTAGTCCTCTCTGTACATGAAATGCGGCTTGAAACCAGGGACAGCCACGTCGGCGCGGTCCAAATAGAGCATCACACCGGTACGCTCGTGACGCTCGGCGCTTGGCGCCCAGACGTCGTCCCCCCATTCCAGCCAGGGGACCGGCGCGCTGTTATCTACATTGATGTAATGGATGCGAAAGGTATAGTCGCTGGACGACGTGCCATCGTCGGGGAACTGCTCTACGTAGGGGGTGACATGGAGAGGATCTATATAAACGTCCTTGTTCGGCCACTGGAACGGGTATGACGTGAGGAAGTCCCGATCGCCCCGCACACCACCATATTTGTCTATAGGGGAAAAAGACCCTGCAGGCCAAAAGTAGAACGAGTCGTGCACGGTGACCGTCCCCTCCGACGAACTCACCGTCTGCGTCTCCCCTTCACTGTCCGTGTACTCAGCCGTCCATGTGAACTTGACGTCGTCCGGCTTTCCGTAGTCATCAGCGTGGTCAGGGTCATACTCCTTCGCCCGCAGGCCTGAACAGTATAGAATGGACGGATCCTCCGGGCACGGGTCATACATCAGGGCGAGACCGCCGCTTACCTTGACTTCGACCTTCCATTCCCCAGCCTCTGTCGGCAGTGGACACGAAACCTCTATCTTGGCTACTTTCAGGGTCAGCGTCTGGATTTCGTTGTCTTCGCTGCCACGGTCCCACGTAACCTTGAAAAGGAATATAGAATTCGCAGTTGCCGCTGTGGGCTTCACGCTTACATCGCTCAGGGACTGCGCAAGGCAGCTCGGGCCTGCAGCGAGTGTCACCGCTGCCAATGCCAAGGCCAACTTCAAGTTAGAGAGCTTGTGCATGTACGAACCTCCACACCCGGACTCGAGTGACGAACGCGGTCAAACATCAAGCATTGTACTCCGCCGGCTTTATGGCACGGGCGGGACAGGCGGCACACCCTCACCCGGTTCGGGCATTCCTCCAAGGCCGGCGCCGATCTGTGAAACAGGGCTCATGATTAAGGTCAGACCCGGACGCATGACCCTCAGCCAGTAGCCCTGCCACGGTTTGATCTGCATACTTCGCTCGCCGTATTTGTTCCAATTGTATGTCCGAAACACAGGATCCCACCAGAACACCGTTCTGCTGATCAACCCGCGTGCCACAGCCTGCTGGTAATCGAGTACACCATAGTCCAGGTGATAGAACCTGGTCTCTCCGATTGTGATTGCATAGAGGTAAGGATTGCCCACCAGATTCCACCCGACCTGGAGCGGTATGTGATATCCCTGCGTTCCCCCCCAGGGTATAGGCGTGTACTGGCCAGGTGTCATCGTGGTGCTCTGCGCCACCGGCAGGCTCAGCCAATACCCGGCGCCCGGCTCGACCTTCTCCGCATACACGTACTGCTGGAGATGGGGGTCGTATTTCCATAGGACGGCGCCGGGTAGCAGCCCGAGACCTGTCTGCAGATCCGGGTCAGCCAGTTGGAACGGCACCGACATCATCTGCCACCCCGCCGAGAGCGGCTGCTGCTCCGTAGCAGGAATGACGACCTGTCTGCTCACGCTGGTCGCGCCCACGGGTCCGCAGCTAAATGAAACCCCGTAATTCAGGATCCCTGATCGGCTTCCGTCCGGTACTACCTGCCATGAGACCTTTCCCTCACGTCGCGCGGGGATTGTGCTCAGGCCTTTGGTGTACTGGCCACCTTCCGACGAGTCCAGCGTAAGTCCCTGCGGAAGGGTCAGGGTAAAGGTTGCGTTCTGCAGATCCATATACTTCTCTGTATTGTCCAGGTAGGCCGATATCGTCATGGGGTTCGGATACAGTTGGCCGACACCGTTTTCCATGTAGTATTTCAGCGCCCTCGGCCCCTGGACGGCGGCGACGTACTCCGGCGAATCCATGGTAGGCTTGGTGAAGTCAGACGTCGCACAGGCGATACCGATATAGTGAATAACCGTCATGCTCTGCCCGGGCAGGAGTCTCCGAGGTTTCCAGAATGCACCGTAGGCAACATCATCAATGTAGTCGTACTCAATCGGCTTGTACTGCCACGTTCTCCATGGGTCCTGTCCCAGGCCGCCAAACCAGTACGACCACCCCTGACCGCCAACAATGTACCAGTCATCAATGCTGACCCTGTCCGGCGGCGTCGCGCCCTGACCCTTGAAGATCAGCCGTATGGAGTGAACCGGATCCGACTGGGAGTTGAACAACTCGATCGCTGGCGGAATCTCAGTACCGGACAGGAGGGTGCGGTTCTCAAGCAGGGGGCTGCCGGGGATGCTCACGATGTTGCGCAGTTCCCGGGTACCGCCGTCCTCGAGATGCGTCGGCGTGAGGTCTGCAACCACCTTCATCCCAACCATGTGATCAATCGTATCCTCGTTCTTTAGGGTCCACTTGAAGCGGATGGTATCGCGCATGACCCTGGCGTCCAACTCACATCGGACGACCGGCCGAAGCACGGAGACCTTGTTCAGAGTGGTCGGCGATATGCCATTCTGCGGGGCGGGATACCACACAGCGTAGATGGCGTTTCTATTAGTAGGAACGCGAGGCGAAATACTCCAGTTGCCATCGGTGCCTTCTCCCCAGATTGCGGTACGTCCGTTATCGGAGCCGCCATCATCGTTGTCAAACACCGCCCAAACGCGCTCGGGGTTATCCAGGTTCGACGACACCGCGTCAACCATGATCTCCCAGGAGCCCCATCTGTCGCCCGGGCCAGGAGGCTTAACTGACGACCAGTTAATGAAGCACGAGTTGTCTATCAAAGTCGTCGGATCGCCTTCGATATTCCAGATATGAAACCGGCCGCCCACGCACGGAGTAGATTTTGTCATGGTGTGCCCGAGAGCAAGGCCTGACAACTGCCCAGTCACACCTATGGCAAGCGCTATGTACGGGCTCTCGGCGGTGACCACCACCGGAGGGCCGCTATCATCTTCTTGGGCAGCGGCTCGACCGACAACGATGCCGCAAACGATTACGGCAATAACAGCTATGCGGATGGATTTTGTGCCCGGCATAGACATGCTTACCTCCTTGACATGCGCGAGACCAGCTCTTTCCCTAACGCGGAATGCCCGTATACGGATTTGGCGAGACAATGAGTTTGAGGTCCGGCTCAGGCCACCCATTCGGACCGCGGGCCAGGACTCTCACCCACTGCCCCTCCCACGGCCTCATCGTCGAACCGTCAATGCGCCCCGATGTGTACTGACGGTATATGTTATCGTACCTGAAGGTGTAGGCGAACAGCCACCCATTCTGGACAGCTTCGGCAACAGGCGCTCGCATCCCCGCGTATTCCACCACTGCGCTCCCCCAATCAATCATGAAGGGGAACGGGTTGCCAACCATGTTCCACCCGCGGTAAAGCGATATCACGTAGGGTACTTTATCCACAGCCTCACCGCTCCACTCGGGAAATTCGATAGGCTCGGCTAGATACGCCCAGTAGCCAAGACCGGCCGGCGGTGTAGCATCAAATGGCAGGCCCAATGGATGCACCACCTTCTCCTCAAGCCGCCATGCTTCATCCAGCACGCTCGGGGGCGCGAAGCTCGCCTCCGGGTCCGTCCTGCTGCCATCCAGACTATAGATGGCATACTCGGCAGAAGTGCTATTGGCATAGTGCCACCGCGCGAGCATACCAATGTTGCCGAAAAACAAGTCCTCCGGCGTTGTTCCTATATCGAACTTGAACGGGATAGACAAGAGATGCCAGCCCCGCCTGAGCGTCTGAGGCACCACCGTGAAGGACGCCTTATCGTCATCCGTCAGCGGCGTCGGAGGCGGTGTGTCAAGCTCCATGTCCGACTGCGCTTTCGCATATATCGTGTGTGTTCCCGGCGTCAGTTGGTATTCGAACTCCACATAAGACTTCCCCGCTGCCGGATCCACCACGAAGTAATACGGGGTGAATGTGGGATCGGTGCCAGTCAGCACCGGCGCGTTGTCGGGCACCCCATCGGCGTTGCTATCCACCGGATCAACCCATATGGAAATCGTCTCAGGATCCGCGTGTCGGAAATCCACACGAAGCTTCGGTCGTTTGGTGGGAACGATGCCGCTTTGCGTGGGCGACTGTACCCTCACATCTATGCAAGCCATTCTGACAGCCTTGTAAACGTTCAGCAGTCCCCAGCCATATGCGTCATTCGGGCGGCCGACGCCCGTCGGCGTCGCTGTTTCGCGCAGTATCAACTCAACGTCGCTCGACGGGACGTCAAGCGAACGCAGCAGCCCAGCCGCCGCAGACACCATCGCGGCCGACGCGGAAGTACCACTATAACGCCCGTATCCATTCCCCCAGATGTCGGCCTGCCGGTCGCCGACCGAGGGCGGCTTGCTCGGCGGGTTCTGTCTGGGTAAGGTTGGATCGCAAAAACGCGGAAGCAGATAGAACTGGTTGATTCCGTCGTTGTCCACCCATTGCCTGCTCCACCATGTGCTCACAATGTCATCTCCAGGCGCAACGATATCCACCCCATTGCCCCGGCTGGACCACGCCGAAATCGTGTCCTTGGGGCCGGTGGAGCCTACGCCGATAACCCGATCAAATGAGGCGGGATACAATGGCGGATATGGGCCTAGGTTTCCCTGGTTTCCTGCAGAGGCAACGAGGATGATGCCCCGGCTGGCGGCCTCCGCTATCGCGTGGCGCACCATCGAGGACAGACGAGTGCCCCCAAAGCTCATGTTTGCTACATCAACCCGAAGATTCGCACCCTGGACTATCGCTGAACTCCTCCACTCCACGCAGTACCGCAAAGCCTCCACGAGAGCCGTCTGGTCAAAGGAGGCGCCGCTGTCCGGGTATATCTTGAGCGGCAGTATCCACACGTCGCTCCAGGCAAGCCCGGCAACACCCTCCGAATTGTTCGTCTTTGCAGCGATGATTCCGGCCACCCAGGTGCCGTGCCATGAAACACGTAGGACATCAATGTTAGTTGATTCCGACGGGGATGGATCCTCCCGTCTGGTGGGGTCCTTCGATGTGAAATCGTATCCCTCGCCCACCAGCAGCCTGCCGGCCCACCTGACGCCGGGGGCCGCCGCCTCGCCAGCATACAGGTCCCTGTCGGTGGGGCAATAGCGACAATAGTAGCCGAGATCCGGGTGTGGGAACCTATCAACATGGTCTCCAGACTCTCTCACCCGGTCGCGGACTCCCGTGTCAAGGACCGCAACGACCACGTCGTTTTTTCCCTTAATGATGTCCCATGCCTCCGGCGCGTAGATATGCTGCTTGTCCCACAGCGTGTCGGGCTGAAGCGCCCACTGCCCCCACAGGCGTGATGGATCGTCACTCTGGTGAATCGCCGGATAATATGTATCGTCTGGCACCGCGGTCGGATAGAACTTGTAAACCCGCTCAGCCACAAGTACAAAGGGCTTGCTGTTCATCGCTGCCAGGACGGAGTTGTCCACAGGCCTTGGCAGCCACAGCTTATAGAGACCGGGCGTGTATCTGCCTTCAAACACGACCGTGCTCCCGAACTCCTCATTCAGCGCCTGCACATCCGCTTCGGTTGCAGACGGCGTCAACAGGAGGGCAACCTCGTTCTCCGTCCACGGCAGCTCACCCGCCGGCACTCGGAACGGCCCGATCTGCTCGTCGTCACCAGCTGCGTGCCCCAACGGCGCTATGCCGAGAGACACGAGAACAAGGAAGACGAGCAGGAGTCTGCCGCCCATACGAGCTTCCTTCTTGCTACCCATTCTAACTCAGCTCCTTCGCATCGCACATCCGCCTCGGCTGCCACGGAGTGCTGCCATCGCCATCGCTTAACCGCCGGGAGGAGGCGGCACGCCGCCCAACATCTGGAACATGAGCACTTCGTTCGGATCGCTGTATATGTATCGAGTGTTCTTCTCTCCCTCAATCCCCGGCGACGGCCCGGCCGGATATGGACCCGGCTGGTCCTGGCTGTTCCTTACGCCCACACGCCAATAGAGCATACCGCCCGGCTGGACGTCTTTCAGCTCCGGAGACACGTTCAGCACGTTAGCAAACGTCCGCGAACACAGAGTTCCGTCCTCGCTTACAGGCTGGTATACCTTCCCGACCCAAGTCCGGTCGCGCTTGAACTCCCAAGAAGTAGATACCTCGATCACGTATACGTCGCCGCTCCGGCAGCCTTCCCACTCGAAATGAACATCATCCAGGCTCACGTACTGTGCTCCACTGGTGTCGCCGGGGTGCAGCGGCCTAGGACGCTGGAGGAAGTAGGTGGCGCGCCCAGCGTAGACGGGAGTCGTCTCCCAGTAGGTCACGCGGCCCCCTTCTTCCTCTGACTTCGCAGGCTGGCGCCTGTAAACGCAGGAAACCCAGTAATTGTGCGACTTGCCCGGCGTGATACCAGGCATCGAAGTTACAGTGGCCGCGGTCGCCGCGGTGTGGTCGTTGCTGGGAAATACATAACTGATCGGAACCCGATCAGTAGCATCGTCTATGCTGTGGTGGTCGAAACTGCCAAGGGCACATGAGATCGGCAAGGCTGTGGTCTGATCCGGCGCAAGCACAGGTCCGGCGAAATTTGACGCTGCACCGCCCGAGAAATAGGTACTATGGTTATCGCGCCATACATGATACTGTATGATATCGGCGTATCGAACACCCTCGGGGTTATTCCACGCGATCAGTATCCCGCCCTCGTGGCGGAGAGACCCGAACTCCGCGGGGCTCATGAACGCAGCCGCTACAGCCCCGCCGAGCTGCTCCGGCGTATCCTTACCCGGCTTCAGAAGCGCGAAAAGGCCAAACGCCAGCAGAACCGTCCAAAGCAGCTTGCTGCCCTTTTCGATGCGCTTAGTTCTGTCCGTCCTCGCGGCCTCAGTTCCGGCGGCACCCATATCCCTCGGGAGTTCGTAGACCGCCCTGACCCGATCTTCGGGCTTCACACCGCGCGAGGACCTTATGACAGATGCGGTGGCGTCCACACTCGTAACCCTTGAAACCCTCACACGACCGACAACCTCGTCCGCGCCGCCTTCCCCGCGTCGGAAAACTATCATCTCAATGCCCGCCTCGATACCGTCCTGGGACCCTTTGTTCAGCAGCACTTCGTTGGTTCCCACAGTACCGATTATCGTGGCTTCGGGGATGATGTACTGAACCATGGTGTCCACGGCCTTGCGGGCCGCGTTGTTAATGGCCTCGACGATCCAGTCAGTATCCTTATCAGCAGTGTACCCGATGCGCGGGTTGCTCGCGCCTGTGGCGATTGCGCCGTTTACCCACTCTCCGGATGCCACGTCCAAAATACGGACTGACATGCGCACCTCGGCACTTTTCTTATCCGGATTGACCTTTATCGACAGTACCTCACCACTCGCTACAGAGTTCACTCCAAGTTTCTGCCCAAGGCGCATCATCATGTCTGGAGTTAAGAGGAACTTGGGGACCCTATCGCCTTTACCCTTATATCCTAGCCCCTCCATCGCTGCCTGGAGTGCATCTGCCGGGGTCGGCGTGAACCTACCTGACCGTATGAGCTCAACCGCCACGGCGTCAGTGGCCATTGTGGCGAACATTTCGTTCGGCACCTTGCTGACATTCCTGAAATCTACAACAGCGACCGAAACCGCTCCTATCTGAGCCGCAGCAGGAGCCGAAACGATAAGGCCCCCGAGAATAGGGCCAATAAGGATTGAAATACAGAGCACGCCCATCGGCCGGCGTGTTGCGGATTCTCTAAACAGTCTCACGAGAACACTTCCTCCTAGGACGATTTCGTTCTATTCACGTGCCGGCTAACCAGCTTCGGGTCCCACACCGGCAACTCCTTTTCCCGCTGGGAAGAGGACACGACGACGCAGATTGCGACCTGCCGCCAAGATATCCGGGCTTGTGAGGAATGAATGATATTCATGAGTCACACA
>Ga0307380_10001076_pt1 | contig 41047 bp, 40 predicted proteins | sample UN3MG_FD_202239 | JGI IMG/M metagenome (GOLD analysis project Ga0307380, IMG submission 202239) | Soil microbial communities from Risofladan, Vaasa, Finland - UN-3 | ecosystem: Environmental > Terrestrial > Soil > Coastal area > Acid sulfate soil | place: Finland: Risofladan, Vaasa | collected...
GACTCCTGGTCGGGGATATAACCGCATTGGAGGAAGAACTTCTGGCATGAAGGTTATAACTGAATACTAAGCGGTTGATTCTATGCCAGCCAGGCATTTACGTTGGTCTTGGAGGTGGTTTGCTATACGAACAGTGTCGTTGATAGTGGTGTTTACAGCTCTGCCTGGCCTTCTTCAGGATATAATGTGAGCTATGAATATAATGAGCATTCTGCATAGGTACCCGATAATTTTTACATGCGCTCGACGTTTAAAACACTTAGTTAATAAGTGTCAAATGCCTCTAGTTATCCTTATGTCCAAAATTACGGTCGTATGTATTAAGTCTGTTCCGGGTAATGCTGCATACCGTATCTTCTATAAGCACGGTTTCCATCTGCTTCGGAAGCACTATTATTTACCGATCCCTGACGAAGCGGATTTAAGTGACACATTCTGGGAAAGACGTTCGGCTCTCGTCGGTCTTGAGATGAATGATGAGTATGCACTGGATCTTCTGCAGAGCGTATTCCCTCTCTATCTCGATGAATTCAGGGAGTCTTTTCCTGTCCATCGACCATCACGTAACGACTCGAATTTTTACCTGATCAACGGCAACTTCATGGCGATCGATGCCCACGTTTATTATATTTTTATACGGTACTTCAAGCCAAAGCGGATTATCGAGATTGGGGCCGGGAATTCAACAGTAGTGGCATCAGTAGCGTGCAGACGAAACATCAAGGAAAGTGGCGAAGGACCCAATCTGACAGCTATCGAGCCTTATCCGAGGTCTATTCTAAAGGACGGCATTCCTGAGTTATCCCAACTCATCGAAGCCAAGGTTCAGGACGTAGATATTGAACTATTCACTTCTCTTAAATCAGGTGACATCCTGTTTATCGATTCATCTCACGTTTTACGTGAAGGGGGCGACGTCCAACTGGAGTATTGCGAGATTCTACCGCTTCTAGCGCCGGGTGTTCTTGTGCATATCCATGATATTAGTCTGCCGAAGCATTATCCTCGTGTCTACTTTGAAAATCAACTTTATTTTAATGAGCAGTATCTCCTACAGGCATTTCTATGCTTCAACTCAAGGTTTGATGTTATCTGGCCAGGTAATTATATGATAGTGAAATACCCGGATAGAGTCATCAATTTATTTCCTGAGTATCATGAGATGCGTAAGTCTTATCCGATGTCTGAGCCATCGAGCTTCTGGATAAGAGTTAGGTCATAACATTACACGATTCCTAACTCTTTAGTTTCGGGTATAAGGAAATGTTGGGCATGAAAGGAATAGTGACTAATGAAGATCATGACTATCATGGGTACACGTCCAGAGATCATCCGACTAAGCCGTATAATCGAGAAACTGGATAAGTTGTGTAATCATGTTCTGGTGCATACTGGTCAGAATTATGATGTGAACCTGAACGATATCTTTTTCCAGCAACTGGGCATTCGCCGTCCAAATCATTATCTTGGTGTAAAGGGCGATACTTTCGGAGTGCAGATCGGGAATATTATTTCAGCAAGCGAAAAAGTCTTTGGAGATGAAAGGCCGGACAGGCTGCTAATCCTGGGAGACACCAATAGTGGCCTGGCATCTATAGTTGCAAAAAGAATGGGTATTCCTGTTTATCATCTGGAGGCCGGGAATCGTTGCTACGATGACCGTGTACCGGAGGAATTAAATCGGCGGGTCATTGATCATAGTAGCGATATATTAATGCCCTACACTGAACGCAGCCGAGCTAATCTTTTACTTGAGGGTATCGATGGGCAGCGAATCTATGTAATCGGAAATCCCATATTCGAGGTGATCCAGCATTACGATCCTGCTATATGCCAATCTGATGTGTTGCGCAGTCTGGGACTGGAAGCGGGTAGGTATTTTTTGATCACTATGCACCGGGAGGAAAACGTGGATGTCGAGGATCGTCTCCACTCGCTAATAAAAGCGCTCAAATTACTTCAAAAAGAATACCAAATGCCGATTATTTGTAGTCTGCATCCGCGCACTAAGAACAGGATGCAGAGCTGCGGAGAGGGTATAGTGGATGAACAGATTACGTTCCATGAACCATTCGGTTTCTTCGAATTTATTGCTCTGGAAAGGGACGCTTTTTGTGTGCTCAGCGACAGTGGCACCGTACAGGAAGAGTGTTGCATCTTCCGGGTGGCGAATGTGACCATCCGTGACGTTACAGAGCGACCGGAGACTATTGAGTGTGGAAGTAACGTTCTCAGCGGTGCTGATCCAGAGATGATCCTGCAATCTGTACGTGTCGTTATCGAACAAAAATGCAATTGGACGATCCCCCGTGAATATCTGGTTGATCACGTGAGCAATACGGTCGTCAAGATAATGCTAGGTTATGCTCATTACCCTCGAGTTATCCAATAGTGAACCATCAATCAGTCGGCCTTAGTGTGATGGACATACTGCTGATGCCTCAAGCTAAGAACTCGAAACGTATCACAGCATAAGCGGGGTAGATAAGGCTGCCATACAGAAGCTCAAGGAGTTCATACCGATGGAGAATCCCCCTTTCTTTAGTGTACTGGTACCTACCTATAACCAGGCGCAGTATCTGGGCGATGCACTGAATAGCCTCCTATCACAGACCGACACTGATTGGGAGGCCGTCGTGATTAACGACGGATCGACAGATAACACCCGAGAGGTTTTAGATACCTACTGCAGGAAAGACAAACGGTTTCGGGCTATTCACAAAAAGAATGGGGGAGTTGCGTCGGCCTTAAATGCAGGCCTGCGAGAGGCAAGAGGAGAATGGATTTGCTGGCTCAGCTCGGATGACCTATTTTGTAGGCATAAGCTAGCCATTCATCGCAAGTGGATTGCAACATATCCCACCTGTCTATTCTTCTTCACTCATTTTCGATACTTAAATGAGGCAACGGGGCGGTACAGTAACCCCTGGTTGAGAACGATCCCAAATCGAGAGTGGCAGGTACTTGAGATGCTGCGATTGAATTATGTGCATGGTAACAGCATATGTGTGCATAAAGACGTGTGGGCTCAGGCCGGAACGTTCAATGAAAATCTACGATATGGACAAGATTATGACATGTGGCTGCGACTGCTCGCCCTTTATCCTGCGACTTTTATTCCGGAACGGACCTGTATCACACGGCACCATTCCTTGCAAGAGACTAGGAGTTTTCCCAAGGCGACTGGCTTTGACTCTGCAAAGGCCGCAGTCAACTTCATCAATAAACATAGCTTTGCAGAGTTGGTTCCGCTGGTTGATCTAAACGACTTCCGGATGGCGCGCAAGGCGCTGGTTAAGACCCTTGATCTTGCAGCGGATGCTTCTGCTATGCTTTACATGCTCGGTCCACATCCTGCATTGTTATTTCGAATCATGGAGTGGGCATGGGGTGATGCTCCTGCGGAGATTGCCGGTACCATCCAGCAAATTATTCAGCGGCGAGCGAGAGAGGTTAGTTGCCAATACTCAGGGACTGCGTTTGGCTTATTCTGGAAGGCAGCTGCGGTAGCCAGTCTGCTTCAACAGGGAAGGTTTGCCTATCAACCGATATCTCCAGCCATGGTAGCGGAGATGAATTATTGGCTGCTCAAATCACAAGGTAGTACAGAGGCCGACCAGCTATATCGATACCTTGAAAAATTTGAGAACAGGCTATTGCCAAAGGATACTATGGTCACACAAGGAAAGGGCAAAGAGGTTGTCATTGTTTGCCAAGAAAGTACGGATCTAACAAACTTCGGCGAGGATATGACATTCCGAGCCACACGAGAGATGGCGAAGTATTTTATGAGGGCGGGGTGCATAGTACTTTTGACGGGATTGTCGCGACAGGGAATTGGGTTCACGAGTGGAGTATTGTATATAGGTGCGACCAATAATACATCCTGGGCTAGAGCGATTAAATTGCTGGGGCCAATAGATACATTGGTTGGGATCTCCCGTCCCAGTATATCTCGGATGGCCTGTGCAAGACGATACGTAGAGCTACCAGGCGAAGCAAATGGTACAGAGGGCATAGAATGGGGCCGAGAAGCGATATCGTGGGAGCAGTCAGGAGCAGCATTTTTAGATGCCATGGACTCGATCTCGGTAGGGACATGCAGGATTCGATTCGTAGTATGTAGTGTGTTTCGTAGGGGACAGATCAATGGAACACTGCGTCGAATAAGAGCATGGATAGCAAGGAGTCGGATAGTAATAATTGTGACAATTGTCTGGCATAGACTTTGCTGTGAACCTTGGTATCAATGGCCAGGCCTGGTCAGGGTTTTGTGGATAGAACGCCAACAAAGCCGCCGAACGGAGTGAGAGACAGAGGATGAATGTTCTCGTTGTCTGCTACTCCAGCACCGTAGGGTAGCTCACGCGCATATTTAAAGATCAGGGGCTCATAACGTCAAGATGGTCAGCATAGCTCTACGCCTCACCCCAGGTTTCTCTTGTACCACTCGACATACCTGCTCAGCCCTTCCGCAAGGTCGACCTTCGGTTCCCAGCCGAGCTTTTCCTTTGCCTTCTTAGTGCCCGCAACGACGTCCGCAATCTCGGCTCTTCTTTTCTGGTGATGATAGCTCACCTTCACATCTTGTCCCCACGAATCTATTATTCTGATGGCAATACTATCAACGCTATAGCTCACACCGGAGCCTATGTTGAAGACCTCAAAATCCGAGCCGGTATATTGGCCAGCCTTCACATAAGCTTCAACTGCATCGCTGATATATAGGAAGTCCCGTCTTGGCTCCGGATCCATTAGCTCGATTTCTTGCAAGTAATGAATAAGACCTTTAACGATTACCCAGACTATATGGGTGGTATGGGAGCTATCACAGGTATAGGAGGATATGAGCAAACTCTAAGAAGGAGAGCAATTGATACTCTTAATCATATTCTTCAACGTACTTTTCTTCTTGTGTCTAGTTACGGGAATGGGAAATTCCAGAAATCAGGATTGCCACGACATCCTCATGGAACAAATGAATTCAAAGAAGTGGAAGTTCTTAGCGGAGGGCTCACGGGTTATAGAAAAGAAATATTTAAGGAATTTGAGTTTGACGAAAAGTTAATTGGTTATTCGTATATGGAAGATATAGATTTTTCAAGGAGGGTTTCATATAAATACAAGCTATTTTATGATCCACAGGCAAAGTTGGAGCACAAACATACAGCCGGAGGGCGCGGAGGTATTAGGGATAACAGAAAAATGTATATGTTGAATCACCGCTATTTATTTTTTAAGAATTTCTATCCGAGAAATAGGTTACTCATTATTCCCCATTGGTGGTCGATATTGGGTTTGATTGCTTATTCACTTATCTCATGGTCGAAGGAGCCAGTCAAGGGATATCTCGATGGTTTGAGAGAATTTAGAAAGAGAAAGGGAGAACTCCTGGGCGTTGGTTCTGGCAAGGCTTAAAGTGCACATATCAATTCCTCATATATTCTTTCTACCCTAGCCATCTGCTCCTCGTGTTCAGCTTTTTCAATCACTATCGCTCTACCAGCCTCTCCGAATTTCTTTCTCAGCCCCTCATCTTCTAGTAGACGGATTATCCCCTCGGCCAGCGCCTGTTTGTCGCGCAACGGAACTATAAAACCGTCCTCGCCATCTACTATCCACTCCCGCGTGGCAGGCAGATCGCCAACAACAGCAGGCAAGCCTGAAGCCCTGGCCTCCAATGTGCTAAGTCCGAGGCTATCAGATAGCGAGGTAGAAACATATACGTCCGCTGAAGCGAGATACTTCGGAAGCTCATGGTGCGCAATCCAGCCGACAAATCTGATGCTATACGCGATGCCCAAAGTTTGCGCCATGTTTTCCAAATAAGCTCGCTGTTCTCCCTCACCGGCGACAATGAATCTGGCCTCCGGGATTTGCTGTAGAACCAGCGGGATCGCTCTGATCAATGTTTCCACATCGTAAATGGGCCTAAGGTTTCGGGTGCTTATCACTACGGGTGAATCGGCTATTCCAAGCTCTCGCAACAGCGTATTACTTCTTAACGCCGGTCTGAACTTCTGGGTCTCGACACCCATAGGTATTACCTCTACCTTCTCTGGAGCAGCACCCAGCTTTATAACCTCTTCTTTCAGAGTAGGCGAGACACATATTATACTGTCCGCTCTTTTTAGAGCTTGCTTGGTAAGGAATCTGTATATAAGACTATTCTCTGGGGCAATCAGTATATCAGAGCCCCAGGCGCTCAAAATAAGTGGATGGCAGCCGGAGGCAATGCCCAGGTATGCAGGGACTCCTATGTAATGGGCATGCATAATATCCGGTTCTATTTCTTTTGCCAATCTACGAACCTGGAATAACCACAGGATGCCGCTGGGGTAGCCAGATAGCATCCATATTTGGGGTAGAAGCCTTATCAATGGGTGTATCTGAACACTGCTGTCAAATCCCTCATAGCCCTCGGCGAAGCTGGATGAAATCAAGTGGACTTCATGTCCCCTCCGGGCGAAGTAATTCACCCACCTCTTGGTGTGGATGCTAACCCCGCTAGCAATAAAGCAAAGTCTCAACTGGATGCACCCCGCCTGTTAGTATTGCTGCAATCTACGACATTTCCCCGTAGATTCTTAATAACTTTTCGGCTTGCGTTGCGAAATTGTACTTCTCCTGCGCTGCCCTGAGTGCATTTTGCCCCATCTGTAATTTAATATCTTCATGTTCATAAAGATACTCTATAGCATCGGCGATTTCCTCAGGCTGCGTTGCATCCACCAGCAAGCCGCATCTCGCCTCATTAACTATCCTGGCTATTTCTGGAACGTTGCTTGAGATGGTAGGTATGCCAGCTACCATGTTTTCAAACAACTTGTTGGGCAATTTCCACTCCTATTACTTATTCTATTACTCTGACCAATAGCGGATGCCGCGTCTTATCTGCCACTGTTCTCTAAACCTTCGTACAAGGCAACTAGTTTATTCGCTTCTATTTTCCAATTGTACTTCTCGTTTGCTGCCCTTTTCCCCGCTTCTCCGAGTCTGGTCGCCAACGTATCGTCTTGGTAGATCCCTATCACTGCTTCAGCAAGAGCCTTGGCGTCCCCCGAAGGGTAGACCAAGCCTGCTCCCGCTTCCTTGACAATGCGCGCAAGGGGTTTGGCTGACGAAACTACCACCGGTTTTCCGATGGCCATAGACTGGAAGATTTTGTGTGGGATTGTGCTATTCGTATGTCCAGATGAAATATGGGGTATAAGGCAAATATCGCTGGCTGCGATGTAGGAAGAAACCAGTTCGAAAGGCTGCCAGCCAGTGAACTCCACTTCTTTCTCAACGTTTTGCTCTCTCACCATCTGTACTAATTCTGGCCCATTTCCGCCAGAGCCAACGAGCAGAAGACGAGCATAGGGAACCTCCTTCAGTATCTGGGGCATGGCCAAGATAGCTGTATGCAGCCCACGATGTCGCCCAAAACCGCCAATGTAGGAGATGGTGAAATACGGCTCATATCTTTGGACAATTTCTTTCTGAATCGGCAGTGAACAGAAATAGTCCAAGTCCTCGGTGTTCATCACTACGGTGGCCTTTTCCGGGGGAATCTCGCAGTCCCTGACATAGTGTTCCTTGGCTTCATCTACCACCGTAATTACCCTGTCCGCCTGCTGGACGGAGTGCTTTTCTATCCGCTTCCATCGTTTTATCATGATTGGCGTGACGAACCTCATTGTCCAAGTTGTTGCCCAAGTTCTGATAGCTTCAGGGTAATTCTCGTGCAAGTCAGCAACGAGGGGGATGCCGGTTCTGCGAGCTACGTAAATTCCCGTCTTCACAAGCGGAAGGTCGTGAACATGAATGGCCTCGATCTTGTACTCTTCGACAGTAGCTTCCAGAGCTTTCTTCCAGAAGGGGTGAACTGTGAACACTTGGAGCCCAAAATAGATCCAGGCTCTTCCAGAAAAGAACAAGGGAGGCTTTTTCCGAATTACCCTTATGCCGTCCAACAGTTCATCGTTTGGAGTTCCGTTCCTAGCTGGAGAGAGGAGGTACACTTCGTGCCCAGCTTGGAGTAACGTTCGAGCTTCCTTCTCTACCCGAATGTCGGGAGGAAAGAATGTATCAAGAAGCATTAGAATTCTCAAATTCCTGCTCCCTTTGGGCTCAGAACCCGCACGATCCTTTCTGCCGCCTTACCATCCCATAGCTCAGGACAGTTTCCCTCTTTGCCTTCGCCAGCCAGAATCTTGAGAGCTTCTCGGACAATTGCTTCGGTATCGTTGCCTACCAGGGTATTAGTCCCCTGAGATATGGTTATGGGCCTTTCCGTCGTGTTTCTCAAGGTTAAACATGGGATGCCTAATACAGTGGTCTCTTCCTGTATCCCCCCGGAGTCGGTCATCACGAATCTGGCAGCAATTTCTAAGTTGAGGAAATCGAGATAACTGAGCGGTTCGATTAGAAGAAATTGGTGGGAACTGCTCGGTAGCTGGTTTAGCAAGTCGAATTCTTTGAGCCGTTGCTGAGTCCGGGGATGGGCTGGGAAAATGATAGGTAACTCTTGTGAAATCTGCGCCAGAGCCCGAACAATATTGAGCATGCTTTCCCTCACATCAACATTGCTGGGGCGATGCAAAGTCAGCAAGGCGTAGTTTTCCTTATTCAGCCCGAATCGATCAAGAGTCCGATAATGCTCAGCTTTGGGCTTATTGTAAAGGAGGCTATCAGCCATCACATTGCCAACGAAAAATATCTTCTCGTGAGGTATCCCCTCCTTCTTCAAATTCTCATCGGCATCGGGTGAATGTGTGAAGAGATAGTCGGAAATGGCATCGACAAGAAGGCGGTTTATCTCCTCAGGCATCTCTCTGTCGAAAGAACGCAGCCCTGCTTCAACATGGGCTATCGCTATGTTCAGCTTCGCTGCGGCCAAAGCTCCCGCCAGGGTTGAATTGACATCGCCGACCACGACAACCAGGTCTGGAGTCTCTTTTATGAGGACCTTCTCTATCTCGATCATCGTTTTGCCTGTTTGCTCGGCGTGAGTCCCAGAGCCCACGCCCAGGTAGATATCCGGCTCGGGAAGCTCCAGGTCTTCAAAGAATACCTTCGACATCTCATAGTCGTAGTGCTGGCCTGTATGGACAAGTGCAGGTTCAATGAAGTCCCCTTGTTCAGATGTATTGTGCCTGTCTATTGCCCTGATGATAGGGGCGATCTTCATGAAGTTCGGCCTCGCTCCAGCCACCAGTACTATTCTCATGATGACGTCCTATCTGTACAGAAACTCCTGTTCACTGGCATTATTTCCTTTGTCCGCCCTTTGCCAAGTCTAGGGCACGTAGGCTGTAGCGTTGTGGGTCCCGACGAGGTTATTTGACTGTATACTAACCTCAGGCCAAAGTCCAGTCAATCTCCCTACAAAGATCGAGCTTCGAGCTGACGCACACACCTGTGGCAGCAAATGACTGATAGAGTAGAATGGTTGTCTACAATTGGTTAAGAATTTGGCATGGACAATCATATTGATTTGGGCCTTATTAGATTTGGAGGGCACTTCTGTTTCGTGTTGACTTGAGTCTTTTCATAGTGGGGCATCAAAATTCCTACAGTCCTCTTCTGACGAACTAGATGCGCTTTATTACCGTTCATTATTTGAAGTTCTCACGTACGCAGTCCATTGCGAAACATAATGGATAGGTTTGTGTGTCTAGGTTTGTAAGTCTACTTTTGCAGCAAGTAATTACCCAGAGCAAGATGGTTCAGATCAGAATTGAGAAACACCCACAGTGCCTCCCTGGGTCCGTATACGATAGGATAGCCATGCAAGTTGAAGGACGTGTTCAACAGGATACCCTTACCTGTTATTCTCTCAAACTCTTCCAAAATGGAGTAGAACTCTGGATTCATCTCCCTCTCCAAGATTTGGGGTCTAGCCGTCAAGTCTGCTTGGTGCACTGCAGCATTAAACTCATTTCGCCTGCGGGTTGTATCAAAGGAAAGCATCATATATGGTGCTGAAATCCCTTTTGGATCTACGATATAGTCATTTTGGCGCTCTTTCATTATCACCGGTGCAAAGGGCATCCAGAAATCTCTCTTCTTTACCATCATGTTTATTACTCTTACGCAGCTATAGTCTGCGGCATCGGCCAGAATGGACCTATTACCTAACGCCCGCGCTCCGAACTCCATTCTGCCCTTGCATCTGGCAACGATTTCCCCTCGAGCTAGTAGCTCTGCAATCCTGCTTTCGATATCTTTCACATATCGAGATTCGAAATTTTGATGCTCTATTTTGGATATTGCCTGTTCCACGTCCTGATCTGTGAATGAGGGACCTAAATAGATCTCACGCAAAGGCTGGATATTTGAGGGTTTTCCCTGCTCTCTACATTCTTCAACATATACTTGGTAGGCAGCGCCAATGGAGATGGACTCGTCGCCGCAAGATGGAAATATGAATAAGTCCTCGACATCGTCCAACTCCATAATCCGCTTGTTTGCCTTCACATTCATAAAAACGCCACCGGCCAACGCAACTCTACGGATTCCTGTTGCGTTGACGCAGTTGCGAACCCACTGGCAGAGCAGTTCCTCTGTATACTTCTGTACGCCACCTGCAATCCAATCAAACCTATGCAACTCCAATTCCCTGCGCAATCGTGGATATATCAACTCAGTTGATTCGGAGATGCTTTTTTCAAATGCCAGTGGGTTGTTTCCTGCGATCTTGATAAGGCGCCTGAAAACCTCGTACGATTTATCAATGCCACTCGCAGGCGCATATGGTGCCAGTCCCATCACCTTCCACTCATGTTCCCATGGGCTCAACCCGAGCAGAAAGGTAGTTCTGGCATAAATGTTCCCCAGTGAATGTCCTTTTGGGGTTTCGGCAACTTTCGTTAGTTCTCCGTCCTTTCCTATATAAACTGTCGAGCAAAGGCCATCACCGGAACCATCATTGGTTAGTACCAAGACTGGTTCATCACGCCAGGGGGAACCGTAGTATGCGGTGGCCGCATGACACAGGTGATGGTCAACAAAAATTGTCCTGCACCGCTCTAAGCCCGAACTCTCTAGGGCCTCAAGGCGTTTCCTCCTTGCGCGCTTGTTGTAGATGGAATTCAGCCTTGTTTTGACCAGGATGCCATAAATGTTGCCTCGTGCGACGCTATTGAGCCTGCCTACGAAGCTAGCCTGCTTTCTATAGGCATCTACGACGTCGAAGGGGTTGGACATCACGGGCATGTAAGATGAAGCCATAGCGACAGAATCTATATCATCTGTACCCAAGTTTGCCAAAGTGAGAATAGTCTCTATGCTTCTGAATGGGAAGCCAAAATAGTTCTTACTATTTGTCAATCTCTCCTCTTGGATGCAGAATCTGATGCTCCCATTTTCCAGTAGACAGGCTGATGCATTGTGCCCATTGTGAATCCCCAATATTCGCATTATTCTTCGTCTCCGTTCAATTTGTGCTGGACACTACTATCCTTTGCCACAGCCGCATAAATCAAGACATCAGAAATAGCTCTTGATACCTCTGGCTGACAGATCTTAAAATGGACACGGGTCTCCATTACTCTGAGAGTTGTCACGATTCTCGTGGGCATCTTTTCAGTACGGTTTCCAAATCTCACCGGCACAGATCATCCAAACATTTATCCGATAGCAACACCGTAGCGTTTTCTCCACACAGCTAATGTCACTCATCTCCGAAGGGACCGCCAGAAGCATCGTTATGCCGTGATACGCTTAACACACCATCTTGCTCATCTCGCTGAGTCCCGTCGGTGGTGCAGCTTTGCTGACCATAGCCTATCCTCTGTTTTAGCTGCAGTCAATCTAACTAAACGGCTACAGCCTGAAAACATTCGGACACTGCAGAGCTCTATATTCAGCGATTTCGCTGCCGACTTCGAGCCTGCCCTTTGCAGTGCCCCAAACATCGCTACCGCCTCCGTGCGTTTGGTGCGCAGAAGCGGCCAATGTCATGGGTCCTCCTTTTGACTTCTTTGAAGCCCTGCTCTATGTGAGTCTAGCGGCGGCGGCCTGTCAACAGATTCCCCTCATCATCAGAGTTGGCTTCTGTTGTCGACGTAGTGGCCCAATCTAGAGTTTAGGGCGCGTATACGAAGGGTTGTTTCGATGGGCTACCGCAGGACACTATCCAAAACCTCGGCAAATATCCTTGTCGCCTCCCAACTCACAAACTCTGGTTATTTAGTGGGCCGCTTCCCTACTACTTTACGCACTCCATTCATTCGAGCTGCCGTTATGTCCGTGCTGATATTGTGATGTGAGATTTGGTTGCACAGGTCAGTTCTACCCCTCTAACTTCTCAAAACGGCTAGGCCTTAACACCTAGCAATTCCACCACAGGATGCTATTCTTATCTAATGAAGCGTGCTTATGCTATAATCATATCATAGTTGCATTGCAATCTCTAATAACTGGGAGGATGGCTTGCTGGAGTTAGAGCGAAAGCTAAAGGAAAAGACAGCCGTTATCAGTATCGTAGGTCTTGGTTACGTTGGGCTTCCTCTCTTAGTTGCTTTTACGGAAGCTGGTTTTAAGGTCATAGGGTTTGATATCCAACAAAAGAGGGTTGATTCGGTTAATAAGGGGCAATCATATATCGTGGACATAAGCAGCGAAAGCCTCTCAGCGGCGATTGTAAAAAACCTCCTGGAGGCAACCATAGACCAAAGCCGTCTCAAGGAAGTGGATGCCATCTGCATCTGTGTACCTACTCCCCTGACCAAAACCAAGGACCCCGACTTGTCCTATGTGATTTACGAGTCTGAGGAGATTTCCAAGTGCCTTCAGCCGGGACAACTGGTAATTCTGGAAAGTACGACTTATCCCGGTACAACCAGCGAGGTTGTGCTTCCTATCCTGGAGCGCTCCGGACTTAAAGGAGGCCTCGATTTTCACCTTGCTTACTCCCCCGAAAGGGTTGATCCTGGGAGTAAAATTTACAACATCAGAAACACCCCCAAGGTGGTGGGTGGTATAGACACTCAGTCCACCAGGCTTGCCGAGCTTTTCTACAGTCAGGTATCGGAGGTTGTTGTTCCAGTTTCAAACCCTAAAGTGGCTGAGATGACCAAGATTTTTGAGAACGTCTTTCGCAGTGTAAACATCGCTCTGGTCAATGAGCTCACTCAGCTTTGCGAGAAGATGGGAATAAATGTCTGGGAGGTTATTGATACCGCTGCCACCAAACCTTTTGGTTATATGCCCTTCTACCCTGGACCGGGTATAGGTGGACATTGCATCCCGCTCGATCCCTATTATCTTGCGAACAAGGCCAGAGAATATAACTTTCATACCAGATTCATTGAGCTAGCAGCAGATATTAATGAGCAGATGCCCTCCTATGTCACATCTCGCGTCATGGAAGCACTTAATGCTGGTGGCAAGAGCTTGAATGGTGCTCATGTGTTGGTTCTAGGGGGAGCCTACAAGAAAGATGTAGAGGATGTTAGGGAGTCGCCTTCCTTGAAGCTAATCCAGCTTCTTCGTGAAAAAGGAGCGACTTTAAGCTACAATGACCCCTATATTGGAAAGATTCAAATCGCTGAGGATGCCATGACCTCGGTGGAGCTTACAGATGAACTCCTATCGTCGGCCGATTGCGTTGTGATAGGCACCGACCATAGCTGCTACGATTATGAGCATATAGTCGATGTGGCTATTTTGGTATTTGATACCAGGGGAGCTACCAGAAGGCTTAGAAGCAATAATATTGTGAGGTTGTAGGAAGACTGGAGTTAATAGAGGAGCTTGTAAGCTCGGCGCGCTGCGACGACTTTGCGGTGGGAGCAATAGCTATCGACTGGCAGGGGAAGAGAAGACATCAATGGCAGGTAATGGAAGGGAGAGGTTCACCTACGATTACTATAAACACTTTCTTTCTCGCCTACGCGAGACTCACCGTCTGATCACTTTCGATCACGGTAAGGGGATCGTCGGTGAGGCAGATAAGCCTCTTCTAATATTAAGGCATGACATTGATGTGGATCTGGAGGCTGCTGTCATGATGTCTTCGCTGGATAAAGACTTGGGAATTCACTCTACCTACTTCTTCATGGTCAGTTGCCCCTTATACAATGTCTTCAGCGCCAAGGGGGCAGAACAAATAAAACAGATATTGGCCGCAGGCCACCACTTTGGACTCCACTTCGATTGTGCGGTTTATGAAGATATCTCTGCTCATAACCTCAACGATTATGTCGAAGAAGAATGTCACTTATTGGAACATTTCTTTAAAAAGTCCATTGAGGCTGTTAGCTTTCATCGCCCCCGAAGCGCTAGTTTTGAGGTAAGGAACGTTGAATTGAAGCGATTGCCACATTCGTACGAACCGGTGTTCGATGGGGATAAATTTCAGTACCGCGCCGATTCAAGGGGCAACTGGGCTAAGGGCGATCCCCTTGAATCCCCAGAGTTCCTGACGAGGAAGAATCTCCATCTCTGTATTCACCCGATATGGTGGACCATGGTACCAAAGACTCCTCTTGAGTGCCTTGTTGATCTTGTTCAACGAATTGGCAATCGAAGTGAGCAATATATCGCAGAGAATTGCCAGGTATGGAATGAATGTAAATAGTTGAAAGGAATAGAGCTCTGACGAATAAAATGTTTAAGACGAAATAGGAGCCGGGGTAAAGAGGCATGGCAAGGGAAATGAGCGTTATCGAGTTGGCTAATATACTAGGTGGCAGGATCGTCGGTGACATTGGGGGGAAAGATAGCCTATTAGGTACCTGCGCAGTGGACAATTACGTCAAGGGAAAGGTTTCGTTTATCAAGAATCCGAAATATGGTGCGATGCTGGCCGAGTTACATGACGCGGTAATAGTAGTCCCCGAGAGTCTGTCAGCCCTTTGCGAAAAGTATCCACAAAACATCTACGTTGTTGTGGAGGATATAGCAGGTTCCATGGTGAGGATACAAGATTCGTTCTACGCTGATTCGTTTACTCATGATGAGGATGGTATTTGTCAGACAGCGAAGGTTGATCCCAGTGCGAGCATAGGTCACGGAGCTTATATAGGTGAAAATGTGTTTATAGGTAGAGACGTGATCGTTGGACAAAGGACAAAGATAATGCACAATTCGTGCGTTTTCGACAATGTTGTCATAGGCAGTGGAACGTATATCTATCCCAGCGTGTGCATTTACAAGAACTGTCAAATAGGCAACGATTGCCTGATACACTCGGGGGCGCGGATAGGGCCTGATGGCTTTCGGTTTGAACATGACATTACGAATAAGATAATTAGGAAAATGCATCACGCAGGTAAGGTGATTATAGAAGATAGGGTTGAAATTGGCGCTAACACTGCTATTGACCGAGCTACATTTGAGGATAGTGCAACCATTCTCTCAGATGATGTCAAGATAGATAACTTAGTCCATATCGGACACAATGCCACAATTGGAGCTAGAACTACAATTGCTGCTTTAAGTTGCATAGGGGGAAGCGATGTCATAGGCGAGGATGTCTGGATTGGAATTGGGGTTACCATATCAAATGATGTTAGTGTTGGGGATAGAGCTAAGGTGCTACTCAACGCAGTAGTTGCCTATGATGTGTCAGAGGATGAGATAGTAAGTGGTTTCTATGCTATGCCTCACAGACAGTGGAAGCGAGTTTATAAGAAACTCAAAGGTGAGTAATGGGCGACAAGAACATAGCCGTCATTGGTTGTGGCTACTGGGGTAAGAACCTGGTTCGTAATTTCGCTGAGCTTGGTTCTCTACATACCATCTGTGATAGTTCACCTGAGGCTCTCAGCCAGTTTGAGACCCTTTACCCAGATATCGGCAGGGAGACCAGTTTTGATAGAGTATTGGCTAATAAAGAAATAAGAGGCGTAGTCATTTCCTCCCCGGCAGCGCTTCACTATTCTATGGCAAAGCAAGCTCTGCTAGCGGGCAAGGATGTCCTCGTGGAAAAGCCGTTTACCTCAACTAGCTCCGAAGGACAGGAGCTTGTCGAACTTTCTGACGAACGAAAACTGATACTGATGGTTGGGCACCTCATGCTCTTTCACCCCGCCGTTAGTATACTAAGGCATCATATCCAGTCAGGCGATCTCGGTGATATCTACTATCTCTACTCCACCAGGGTCAATTTGGGACAGGTACGCTCTGATGAGAGCGCTTTATGGAGGCTTGTTCCTCATGATATTTCCTTATTCTTGTATCTTCTTGGAACTTACCCTGAAGTTGTCTCTGCCAAGGGTACAAGCTATGTCCAACCTCACCTAGAGGATGTGGTATTCATCACCTTGAGATTCCCCAAAAACGTACTAGCTCATATCCACGCTAGTTGGCTCGATCCACATAAAATACGCCAGCTAACCGTGGTAGGCAGCCAGAAGATGGCTGTATTCGATGATATGGATCCACAGCATAAACTGAAGATATATGATCAGGGCGTCGTCGATGACTATGACACTGTTTCTTCCATTTCCGGAACACTTGCATTGAGGTCAGAGGGAGTATTCCTTCCTCAAGTAGACCTAACTGAGCCGTTGTCGCTAGAATGCCTGCACTTTGTAGACTGTATTGAAAGCAGGTCGCAGCCGTTATCTGCCGGAAAGCAAGGACTAGAGGTGGTGCGAATACTAGAGAGTATTGATGAGGCTATGAAAGGTAAGATAAGTAAATCCTGATATGGGGGAACTACCAATGAGTAAATACATTGCTGAAACTGCCGTGATTGGTAAGGGCTGCACTCTGGGGCACAACGTTGTAATATTGGATGATGTACAGATCGGTGACGATGTGTACATCGGGCATAACGTGGTCATTCATGAGGGAACCAAAATCGGGGGTGGCAGCTTCGTAGATGACGGCTGTGTCCTGGGCAGGGTACCAAGGTCAGGGGCATCAAGTCGGCGCAAAGTCCAGAGGGAATTAGCACGACTGGAAGTAGGGGAAAGCTGTACTATAAGTGCCAATGTCATTTTGTACCGAGGCACTAAGCTAGGTAACCAAGTAATGGTAGGTGACCTGGCGTCTATCAGGGAACAGAATGAGGTCGGTGATAGATCTATTATCGGTAGACTGGTCATGGTGGAGCCTAGGACTAAGATAGGTACTGGCGTAGTGGTGCAGACAGGCACACACGTCACGGGCGACGCGATAATCGAGGATGATGTTTATCTAGGTGACGAGATAAGTACTTCTAACGATAATGCCATGAGACGCGGTGCTGGGGTATATAAGGGTCCGCATATAAAAAGGGGTGCCCGGGTTGGCTCAAACGCTACTCTTCTCCCCGGCGTGATTATTGGGGAGGAGGCAGTGGTGGCTGCTGGGGCGCTGGTCAGCCGTGACGTGCCCGACAGGAAGATAGTTATGGGCGTGCCAGCTAAGGTAATACGCGACGTCCCCGAAGATGAACTCCTGCCACCAAGGGGGGATGCTCGTTGAACATTCCATTGGTTGATCTCAAAGCGCAATACGAATCAATAAAGGAAGAAATTAATGCAGCTATTCACAGGGTCCTCCAGAGCGGGCAGTTCATCCTTGGGCCTAATGTCCAGACCTTTGAAGAGGAAATGGCTGCCTATTGCGGCACCAGGTTCGCCATAGGTGTTGCCTCATGTACCGATGCCCTGCACCTCGCCCTGCTTGCCTGCGGGATTGAACCCGGTAATGAAGTAATTACTACCCCGTTTACCTTCATCGCTACCGCTGAGGCTATAGCCAACTGTGGTGCTATACCCGTATTTGTAGATATAGAGCCTCGAACCTATAATATAGAGCCTGCTCAAATTGAATCAAGAATTTCCTCTAAAACTAAAGCTATAATCCCGGTGCATCTCTATGGTCAGCCGGTAGCTATGGATCCTATTATGGAGCTTGGTAAGAAGCATAATCTCAAAGTAATTGAGGATTGTGCTCAGGCGCTGGGGGCTGAATACAAAGGTAGAAAGGTCGGCTCGCTGGGTAATGCTGGCTGCCTCAGTTTTTTCCCCGCTAAAAATCTGGGTGCATATGGCGACGGCGGCATGGTAATCACCAATGACCCCAAGATTGCTGAAACGGTAGATATACTCAGGAAGCATGGCGCCAAGGCTGGCTACTATCACCTAATTCCCGGTTTCAATAGCCGTCTCGACACCCTGCAGGCATCAATCTTGAGGGTAAAGCTGAAACACCTTGACAGATGGAATGAGCTACGCCGCAGCAGGGCCTTACTCTATAACCAGCTTCTGAGTCAAATTGACAGCGTTGAGCCTCCATATGTTGAGGAGCACAATAAACACTCCTGCAATTACTATACCATCTGCATGAAAGATTCTCGCCTCGATCGAAGTGAAATTCGGAAGCAACTAGAATCCAGGGGGATACAGACAGCTGTTTACTATCCTTTGTCCCTCCACCTCCAGGAGGTTTATAAACCTTTAGGTTACAAGCAGGGTGACTTTCCACAAAGCGAACGGGCTCAGCAGCAGGTCCTTTCTCTACCCATGTATCCTGAACTAGGCGATCAGCAGATTGAGGAAGTTGTGGGCGAGATTAAGAGATTTTTATATGGCTAGGATATTACTATAAGACAAGTCCGCATGTTAGAGGTCTATAGGAAGAACTAGCGGGAGACCTTATCCAAAACCTCGGCAAATTTATACGCCATCTCTCTGTGGCTATATCTATTTATTTTACTTTCTTCGCCCCTATACTGTACTCTGCCCGTCGCTTGATATTCACGATAAATTTCTATTAGAATGATTTTTACATCCTCAGGATTTGCACCACTAGTACCTGTCTCGGTTTCAACCAGTAGCTCGTCAACAACATCCTGGTACCCACCGACGGCGAGAATCGGTCTCTTAGCCGACAGGTATTCGAAGATTTTCGCAGAATAAGCCCCCCTTTCCTTAGAATCATTCCACTTTATTAATAGAAGCAATTGCGACTCCCTTTGCCTGTGCAAGGCAGTCTCTCTAGGTACTATGCCGAATTGCTTGACTATGTCTCCCAGGCCATAACGTTCAGCCTGTTTGTCTATCCACCCCACTTCAGCTCCGTAGAACCTGACCTCAATATCGTCGGCGTTCATAATTCGCTGCTCAATTAAGTTACCCAACGCTGCGAATAGTGGTTCAACGCTTTGCTTTCCAGGATAGAGGTTGCCAGTATAAGTCATCGTAAATTTATCTGTTAAGTCCACGGCTGGACTATTAATCTCTTCAGGGTCAAATCCATTAGCGATAATATATATAGGCTTCCCTTTATGGAGCGTGCCCAATTTACAGGAAGCTGGCTCAGATACTGTCACCAGTGCGTCAGCCTGTTGAAGCGTACTTAGCTCCAACCTCCTCTCAATTGCCTTACGTATCGGACTATACGGATAATAGTGATTCTGCGTCCACAGGTCACGGAAATCGGCGACCCAGGGTATTCCATGCCTGTCATTTAATTCTCTGGCAATGATATGGCTTGTGACCGGAGACGAAGTGCTGATCATAGCATCTACTGATTCCCGCTGTAAAAAGTCATTGCCCGCTCCAATGGCGAAAGCCTTCCAGCCTTTTTGTGTGTCAGGATATGCAGTTACCTCTCCCCAGGCTGCTAAAAGGATGTCTAATGCAGATTTCTCCGATTTAATGCGCAACTTTTTCTTGAGTTGGGCTATTTGTGTCATCAAGTTCTGCTCAGAGTCAAGGCCGAGGAACCTTCTGAGGAAGCCTAGAGCAACATTGTAAGGCGTCTCTATAACCCTAAACCCAGGCGCTGGCCTGCCCGGCAATCTGGCAGTCAGGATTATGACCTCCCAGCCGAATTCCGGTAGGTATTTGGCGAGACCTGAAGGGCGCAGGCTGCCCACAGTGGGCCGAGGAGGGAAGTGATAGGTTATGATGAGAACCTTCTTCAATTCTGATCTGCTCCATGACTGATATGATTCAGTGTGAGCATTTGCGGGTTATGCCGACATTGTACAGGTTATACTGTGGCGAAGTTAGCGGATTCAGTTAAATTTCCAAAACACATTACTTCTGTGAGGTAATTTCTGCGCCTGGAGCAATGCCGACTCTATTGCGAGCCATCTTCGCTATGACCATCTTCCGCTCCAAGCGTATATCCTCTTGTTTCCTGCGTCAACCTAGTAACTTCTCCACGCATCAGCTCTTTCATCGCCAGCAGCATTAGCAGGGTAAATAACGTCAGCAGTCCTACCAAGCTAAGTAAAACTGCGCCGAAGGCGTTGCCAATAGCTACCTCTCTTACCTCGCTATACCTTAACAAAACACGTATGCCAAGAAACAGTCCACTTGCCAGAAACCCAAGTCCGGGTAGTCCTAAAATAAGCGTAGGCTTCCTCAATGTTATCAAAACTGCCAGCCTACTTAGAACGCCTGCTCCATGTCCCACCGGGTTCCTCTTTGCCTTTTCTGAATAGGAAATGGCTATAGGCACCTCAGCTACCCTGAGTCCGCTTCTACTCACGGCGAACTGTATCTCAGAGCTTATTGACATTCCACTTTCTGTCAAATTCAGTCCCTTGAGCGTTTTTACATTGTAGGCTCTGAATCCGCTCTGTGAATCGCTGATCCTTTGCCCCGAACCTACATTGGTAATGATGGTTAAAACGCGCTGCCCCAGGCGTCGATAAAGAGGTGGCTTCTCACCTTTCCCCATAAATCGAGAGCCCACCGCAACGTCTGCCGTTTCATTAATAATGGGCCTAACGAGTTTGGGGATATCCTTCGGATCGTGTTGTCCGTCACCGTCAAGGATTACCAGGATATCAGCTCTAAGGTTTTGCCCCTTTGCAATTGCGCTGCGAATAGCAGCTCCATAACCCTGATTCTGCTTGTTCCTGTAGACCTTTGCCCCAGCTTCGGTAGCCACCTTGCCAGTGGCATCAGTCGAGCCGTCATCGATAACTATTACCCTATCGACATATCTCTTGGCCTTCAGCACCACGCTGCCGATGAACCTCTCCTCATTAAAGCAGGGGATGGCAGCAATGATTTTGGGCTTTCGCTGGAGCATTTCCGAGTCTGATGACTCCTGGTGCATGATTAGCTTTCCTTTACTCGAAGTAACGTATATTAATTTGAGTGTATTTTAGCATGAGACGGCTAATCTGACAAATTATAATTCCCCCGCAGTTTGACGAAGCTACCATACCGAATAAATACTCGCTCCCCGGCAGATGCGCCTCAAGATTCTGCCAGAACATGTCCGCTCGCTGCCAGTGTGTGTGGCAGTAAGCTAACATTTATAGAAGGCCTTGTCAAATCACTTTGACGAACCGCAATATAAGGTTTTGTGTAGTGACAGGCTTGCTATTCATCTCCACGCTGCTGACTGGGAACAGGGTTTTCAGGCAAACGGTGCTTAGCCAAAAATACTAAAGTCTGGCATAAAAAAGTGAATTCTATTCAGAAGCGATTTGGGGAGCGTATTAAGGAACTGAGATTGGCGAGGGGCTTATCTCAGGAGGAGTTGGCGTTTAAAGCAAGCGTGCATCGCACATATCTAGGTAGCATTGAGAGAGGAGAGAAGAATCCGGCGCTAAAGAATATCGCAGCGATAGCTAATGCCCTGGATGTTGATTTGCCAGAGTTATTTTCTTTCAGAAGCAGTGAATGAGCTAATAGAACATTCACTCTGAACAAAAGACAATATTGTGCAATGCGGTTTGCCATACCGTTTACCCATCGTTTACCATATAAGGTTTACTCCTCGCATATCAGGATATTTCTACTCTTCACAAGTGAGGGGGGCTCCCCATTTTTAGCTTTAAAAAATGCATTTATATTATATCATTGCGATAAATTGATATTTGTATAATAAAGTTGATGATAATAATCCGTGCGAGATGAGAATCGACGCGTCACGTGTTTGAGTGATTAGCTATTGTGGCCTGATAGGTGGGGGGAAGGCTTTAGGAGCGCCGATCCATACGGATCTTTGCTAACATTTTGCTAACCAACTGTTTAGCACCCGCCGGCACTGGGTGTCATGTCCAGATACGAAATCACCATAGCAGTTCAACACGGGGGCACGAAATCATAGCTGGCGGCATGGGGTGGGACGAGCGGCTTAGAATTTCGAGAGCGGCACTATAAACCACTCGGACACCCCTCTCTTTGCTAGTATACCTAAGTTAGTGACCAAACTAAAGCCTTCGTTTGTGAATTCGCTCAAAGCTATGATATAATCGCTCGAAGTTACCAGTTTAAAGGAAGCAAGTTTTGATCTTAGTTTGGATTCAATTCGCCATTTGTGTCCTGCTGATAGTTTTATTCGGGGCGAAGCTCTCTCGCTACGGAGATATCATTGCCGAGAAGACAGGTCTGAGTGGGATATGGGTGGGGCTTTTGCTCCTGGCGGCGGTTACATCTCTGCCTGAGTTGATAACCGGTATTGGCGCTGTAACGTTGGTCGGAGGTAGGGAAGGAGCCAATTTAGCCCTGGGCGCCGTCTTTGGCTCCAATCTGTTCAACCTTCTCATAATTGCCCTGATGGATACAGTGTATCGCTACGGGCCGCTGCTGAGTGGTGCGAGCCGTGGACATGTGCTAGTGGCAGCTCTGAGTATATTGGCTATTGCATTTGCCGGCGGTAGCATTCTCCTGGGTAATAGGGTCTGGAATGGGGCGATAGGCTGGGTGAGCATTTACAGTGTGGTGCTCGTCCTGTTGTATCTATGGGGATCGAGAAAGGTTTTTAAACGGGAGCGGCATCAGCCGGAGGCCAGGACGCCTCAATATGAGGGCGCATCGAGGCGGCGTGCATACTGGGGTTTTATTATCGCGGCGCTGGTCATCATTGGTGCGGGTACATGGCTGGCATACATTGGGGATGAGATCGTGGCTGGCACCGGCTGGGATGCTACATTTGTCGGCAGCCTTTTCCTTGCCGCTACTACTTCCATGCCTGAGCTGGTGGTTTGCATCGCGGCACTTCGGATTGGCGCAACGGATATGGCCATCGCCAATATACTCGGCAGCAATATATTCAACATGGGCATCGTGATCGCCGGGGACGACCTTTTTTATCGTAGTGGCTCAATATTTTCCTCAGCCTCGTCGGGCCACGTTTTCAGCGCTGCTATCGCAGTACTGATGACCCTCATAGTTATCGCTGGCCTTGTCTTTCGCCCCAGAAGAAGGATGCCACTGAGGATGAGCTATTATACTGTGGCCCTAATAGCTATCTACCTGGGGGGGGCATATGCGCTCTTCACCGCACCATGGAAGTGAGCGGAATGTTGTTTTTGCATCACGTTTGTAGTATGGTAAATAAGCCGATTTCAGGTCTCTACAGGGGGTTAATATGGCAAAACTGGTTAAGGAACTGATGAGCAATAAGTTTGTTAAGGTGTATGAGGATGATAAGATATTTGAGGCCGCGGCTAAGGTCGCCGAGGACTGTGAAACATTGCTTGCCTGCGTGGTAGATAAAAATGGCAAGCTTGTCGGCATCATCACCCCCAGAGAATTATTGAAGGCGGCTGAGGTGTCCGGGTATGGGGGTATTAGACACCCCTTCTTTTCGGGTCGGGAGGCGCTGCACCTGCTGAGCTCAGATTATGCGCGTGATATTATGAGTTCTCCGGTCAGTGTAAAGCCTGATGACGAGGTGCAAAAGGCGATCGACCTCATGCTCTATAATAACCTCTATGAGATTCCGGTAGTCGACAAAGATAGCAGGGTAGTCGGTGAGGTAAATTTCATGGGCATAATTTCCCACTCTGTCTGGCAGCGCGATACAGGAAGAGAATAGTCAATGGAAATTGAGATATATTTCAAGTTTATACTGAGCTTCGCTTTGATTCTGATCGCCGCCCGGCTAGGCGGCGAGTTTACGGAACGCTACCTCAAGCAGCCAGCGGTTCTGGGGGAACTGGTGGCTGGTATAATAATATCACCCTTTGCCCTTGGTGGGCTTATCTTCGGGAATGACCCCATAATCCTGAACTTCGCAACTATCAGCGGTCAGTTTGTTGAAACTGGAGAGGCCATCTCAAAATTCCATGTCATGGAGGTTATCTCCGAGCTAGCCGTGATCGCACTACTATTCGTGGCTGGCGTGGAGACCAATGTCAGGGATTTCGTAAGGCAGGGGAAAACCGGGGCACTGGTAGCGGTGGGTGGGGTGATACTGCCCTTTGTCTTCGGCTATCTAATAACCATGCTCTTTTACCCTGATGGCCCTTCAACTGCGTGGCTATTTATGGGAGCGGTGCTGGTAGCCACCAGCATCGGGATAACGGTGAGGATACTGATGGATATGGGGAGGCTCAATACCCGGGCGGGGACGATCATACTGGTGGCTGCTGTTATCGATGACATCATCGGCATTATCGTTCTCTCTGTTATCGCCTCTATAGCGGGAACAGGCTCAGTCCAGGCCTTGCATATTGTTCAAATTACCTTTATCGGATTTGCCGTCTGGTTTGCCCTGCTTATAATTGGAGTCAAGTTCCATAGATATGTATCGAAGATATTGCTGAATCCGTTCAAGAGGTCGGGCACCATGCCCATTGCGGCCATTCTCGTTGGTTTTCTCATTGCCTATCTGGTTACGCTGGCTGACTTGCATCCCATAGTGGGTGCATACGTGGCCGGGCTGATGTTCGCTGCCTGTGGGGAAAAAGAGGAGATAATCGAGAAAACGAGGCCCATCATGCTATTCCTCGCCCCCTTCTTCTTCTGCTACTTGGGGATGCAGGTAGATATGCCTCTTCTGGTCTCGGCAGCGTTGATCGCCTTTATCCTTGTCGTTCTGGCTACGGTAGGGAAGGTGATCGGTTGCTATCTGCCGGCCAGGTTTGTGGGGAGGCTATCACACAGCGAGGCCATGATCGTGGGTGTAGGGATGGTGCCACGGGGAGAAGTGGGGTTGATCGTTGCTGGTGTGGCCCTGCTGATACCGGGGGCATTGGGAACCGGTGATATGACAAGCGAGCTGTTTGGCGCTGCGGTGGCAGTGAGCATTTTTACCACGCTGATCACCCCAGCGATGCTGAAGCCCTTCTTCAGGAGGGCATCGGCTAAGACATAACCACTGACTGTTCTCGTTGAGATAGATAGGTGACATATGGTATCGTTAATTTCGCCTTTTTACCATCACCAGGAGCTCTACGGTGAAACAATCGTGGAGACTTTTGGAGGAGAAGACAGCCATGCCATGCTGTAGGTTTAAACAGATAGACAATGTGCAGGGGAATACCCCGAATCCGATAGATCGGAGAACACTTCGGCCCAAATCGGGTGCGCAATGACGGGTTCAATAAGCTAATGATAACGTATCACCAATGTACTGGACGATTACGCTGCCTTGCCACAATAGCCATAAATGCGGTATGATGTGTATAGCCCCTGTAGCTCAGAGGATAGAGCACCAGCCTCCGGAGCTGGGGGCGAGCGTTCGAGTCGCTCCAGGGGCGTTGTTCTCAAAGAGGAGTGCTTGAGCGGCACCGGGTTGCCATGGACTTGCGTCCACAGTACTGGGATTGAATAGGGAGACTAGCCAAGGAGAGGGCTAAGAATGTTCATGATGCTGGCCATGGTTCTATCTTCATTAGTGGTCGTTGGCGCGTTGCTAGTTTTACCATTATTTTATGATGTTATTGGCGTTGTGGTCGGCTACAAGGTTATTGTGGATGAAAACAGCACGGTGCTCCCTGCCTTGTTATGATTTAGTAAATGGCAGCTCTATATAAATTCAGAAGGAGTCAGATACCAGCCGATTGGTCACTCAGCCGAATAGGGTTACCGTAAGCATTTGTAGTTGCTTGAATCCCACTGTGTCGCCAGGGTGGAGAGGAAGCAACGGAGGGGTTTTAAATCCCTCAAATTGGTGCCCTTATCGTAGTTTTAGTCCTTCTCTTTACTTCCCGATAATTTGAGATAGCAACACTGACGTTGCTGCTATAACCGGTAGCATTGCAGGGTTTAGAGGTATATATCATGTTGTCTAGAAGTGTAGCAAATGGATAATATTACTGAGATTCGCTGGCACGGTCGCGGGGGACAGGGTGCGGTCACCGCCAGTGAAATACTTGCCGAAGCTGCTCTTGAGGAGGGAAAGTATTTTCAGGCCTTTCCTGATTATGGCCCCGAGCGCATGGGAGCACCGATCAGGGCGTATACCCGGATTAGCGATTCCCCCATCCGGCAGCACTGCCAGGTAACCGAACCGGATGCTGTGGTGGTGCTTGACCCCACGCTAGTCGGGGTCGTCGATTTCACTGATGGCATTAAGGAGGATGGGGTGCTAGTGGTAAATACCGTTGCTACTCCAACGGAACTGAGAAAGCAGCTAAGGTTTAACCATGGGAAAGTATTCACCGTCGATGCTACCCGTATTGCCCTGGACACGATAGGGCGTAACATACCCAATACACCCATGATTGGCGCCCTGCTTAAGGCTATAGGTGTGGTGAGCAAGGAGGGTGTCCGCGAGGAGATTAGGAAGCGCATGGAAGCAAGAGTGGGCAAAGAAATAGCCCAGGCCAATATTAAGGCCTTCGAGCGAGCCTATAATGAGGTAAGCGAGGCGTAGCAATGGTGCGTGACCCTTCCAGTGCAATCTCGATTTCTAGCCTCTTGAAAATCAAGGGCTGGAGAGAGATCCCCATCGGAGGGATAATCACCGACGCCGGCAACTCCCAGGAATATGAGACCGGAGGCTGGCGTTCTTTCCGCCCGATATGGGATGACAGTAAGTGTAATAACTGTAAGGTCTGCTGGGTTTATTGCCCTGATGGCTCGATTCGGGTACGGGATGGGGTAGTCGCAGGCATAGATCTTAACCATTGCAAGGGGTGTGGTATCTGTGCAAAGGAATGCCTGCAGGGGGCAATCGAGATGGTTGAGGAGTCTACGGCAGAGGAGAAGGTGAAACGGTGACATTGCAGAAGGTGAAGGGTACCCCCGTTGCGCTCGAGGGCGATCGGGCTGTGGCGGAGGCAATGCGGCAGATGAACCCCGACGTGGTGGCCGCCTACCCGATTACTCCCCAGACAGAGATCGTGATGCGCTTCAGCGATTTTGTGGCCAGCGGCGAGGTGGAAACAGAATTTATCCCCGTTGAGAGTGAGCATGCGTCTATGAGCGCGTGCATTGGTGCCTGTGCTGCCGGAGGGCGCGTCCAGACGGCAAGTGCAGGTGCGGGGATAGCCCTCATGTGGGAGGTGCTCTGGGTGGCTTCTGGGTCACGTCTACCCATCGTGATGCACGTGGTTAACCGCTCTCTGTCGGCTCCCCTGAATATCCACTGCGACCATTCCGATTCCATGGGCATGCGCGATGCAGGATGGGTCCAGCTTTATGATGAGGATGTGCAGGAGGCATATGATAATGCCATTCAGGCCGTTCGTATCGCCGAGCACCCCGATGTTCTGCTCCCCACGATCCATGCGCTTGATGGCTTCATCTTAGGACACAGTGTGGAGAGGGTGGAGTTGCTGCCTGATGAGGCGGTGCAGGAATTTATCGGCACGTACACTCCAGTTCATCCCCTTCTGGATGTGGATCATCCCGTCACCTATGGCCCCATGGACCTCCAGGACTACTTCTTTGAACACAAGCGCCAGCAGGCGGAGGCGATGGTGCATGCGCTTGATGTGGTAGCTCAGGTTGGTGGGGAGTTTGGAGAGCTTACCGGACGTTCTCACGGTTTAGTAGAGGGGTACCGCCTGGAGGATGCTGATTACGTTACCGTGGCGCTGGGCTCCACCGTGGGAACCATTAAAACAGCTGTCGACCTGATGCGAGACCAGGGGGTCAGGGCAGGCCTGCTCAAGATCCGCTGCTTCAGGCCATTCCCGGCGGCAGCGGTGGCCCAGGCACTGGCTAGTAAAAAGGCGATAGCGGTGCTCGACCGCTCCCTTTCTTTTGGCGCTCAGGTCAACCCTCTTTACCTCGAGGTAATTGCTTCTCTCTATACCCATGGCTTCGCCCCGAAGGCAGTCAATTATGCTTACGGTCTGGGGGGACGGGACACGGTTCCGGCCCAGATCTGCGAGATATATCAGGAGCTCATCAGGATCGATAGTGAGGGGATTACGGGACCAGTCTTACGATATCTGGCGGTGAGGGATTAGGAGTTTGTGATGGTGCTTAACTTAGAGCCTATTAGTGTGGAGCGAGACTTGCTAGCCCCCGGCCACCGGCTGTGCGCCGGTTGTGCTGAGACCATCGTAGTGCGCCAGATCCTGCATGCTGTAGGCGAGCCCGTAATCGTCGCCTCCTCTACGGGGTGTCTGGAGGTGGCCACATCGCCTTATCCCTATACCTCGTGGCGTGTCCCCTGGATACACAGTGCCTTCGAGAACGCCTCTTCCACCATCTCCGGCGTGGAGACGATGTACCGTGCACTGGTGAAACGGGGCAAGATCGAGGATAAGGGGCTCAAATTTGTTGTCTTCGCCGGGGATGGTGCCACCTATGACATCGGCCTCCAGTTCATCAGTGGCGCATTTGAGCGGGGACACAGGTTCCTGTATGTGTGCCTAAACAATGAGGCCTATATGAATACCGGCATACAGCGCTCTAGCGCCACCCCTTTCGGTGCGTGGACCACCACTTCACCGGTGGGGCCTGCGATCCCTGGCAAGCAGCAAAACCGAAAGGACATTGTGGCGATATTCGCCGCTCATAATATCCCCTTTGTAGCCCAGGCGGCGCCCCATGCCTGGCGAGACCTGATGTCCAAGGCCAAGAGGGCTATTGCAGCCGATGGCCCCTCCTTTATCGATGTGCTCATCCCCTGCCAGAGGGGGTGGCGTTTCCCCACTGATGAGACCATTGCTCTCTCTAGGCTTGCTGTCGATACCTGCGTCTGGCCTCTGTACGAGGTGGTCGATGGCGAGTGGCGGCTAAACTATTCCCCTAACCCCAAGAGGCCGGTTACCGATTGGCTCAAGTCTCAGGGCAGGTTCCAGCACTTGCTCAAACCGGAGAACAAGCACCTGGTCGATATAGTGCAGGCAGAGGTAGACCGGCAGTGGGCCAGGCTTCAGAAGCGGTGCGAGGCTTCCTAAGAGCCTTGCTGCTCCAGTTCGGATAGATAGATGATAAACTGCTCTCATTATAATGCACTCTGTTACTATATCCAAAGGGTTGTATATCGAATCGAGCGCCTGGATCATAATGTAATTTTAAACTGCCCGTAACTGTAATTTCGTGGCAGTGACTAAATAAACGGGTAAATGGGTTTGTGTCTGGAATCACTTGGACGAGCTGACTTCATTGACCTTTCTTTATCATTTTGCTATATTTCACGTGCGGGGTGTGGCGCAGCGGCTAGCGCGCATGGTTTGGGACCATGAGGTCGGCGGTTCGAACCCGCCCACCCCGACCACAGATAGGAAAATTGAGGGGCAGTGCACATGGTTCCTGCTGAAACCTAAATCTGAACAAATAGGGGAATAGTGCACATGGTCTTCCCTGGGCGGTTTCGCAATTGAGACATGACACTGGATACCAAACCTCACACCGTGCCATAGACATCCCTTCAGTTCCCTGGTCAAAAGGTAGCTTCTGACACACCGGTCAGAAGGCAAGAGCCCCCACACGGTAGCCTGCTATAAAGGCATCCTTGACCGCTTCCTCTGGTATGCGGAACAGGAAAACTGGCCCGATGATGCTCGGCTTATCACTCAGTGGCAGATCATATTCCAGAGCCCTCACAGCCTTCTTCAACTGGGTTGTTCGAGAGAGCTTCCTCGCTGATAGCCCCATGATGAGGGAAAAAGTGGCCAAACCCAATCGCAAGATGATCAAGCCCAACACTCTAGAGCAGGTCGAGGGAATGTTGGCAGTATGCGAGTGGGGGATAAAGGTTTCAATATATAACTTCTGAAGCGTCCATTTAGCTCCTTACTAGCACAACCTCCCTTTTCAATCTTTCAACTACTTCATGAACCCCCACTCGTTCGGCTACATCACTAGCTTGACAGGTTGTAGCCTCTCCCAACTAACTAACACAAGCGGGCTTGTTAGAGACCTTGACAGCCCGCGAGCACAGGTCTAGCATAGCCATAGTAGTTGATATAGGAAATCCCCGATCAAACACAGGAGGAGAGCAATGTACCGACATAAAATACTGGAAGCAATATGTAAAGAAGAGGACCTTGCTCTCCGGGATTTGACCAGGGATTTCGTGAATGAGGAGATAATGCCAGTGCGGCAGCAGATCGATGATGATAAGGATCACGAGATCATAAGGAATATCCTTCAAGGGCTGGCTAACATGGGTTTCATGAGGGCTATCTTCCCGGAAAAATATGGCGGATCCGACATGCACTCAGCGGTAACTCTGGGGCTACCCTTGGAGGAGATCGCCCGTGGCGACTCCGGCATCGCAGTTGCTTTTGCCTGCTGTCTATGGCCATTCATGCCGGCCGTTTGGGTTAAGAATGAGGCAGTTCTCGATTATTTTGGCCCAATGTTTTGCGGTGACGACCTGAAGATAGGATGCTTCAACATGACGGAACCTGGTGGTTCATCTGGTGGAGGCGGGTGTGACATCGAAAACCTGGGGGTGCAAGGACGCAAGATCGCTACCAGAGCGGTGCTGGACGGTGACCAATGGGTGTTAAATGGGCAGAAAATATGGGCCACCAACTCTGGCATTGCCGATGCATACCTTATGGTTTGCACCACAGACCCCGGCCTGGGAGATGACGGGATAGCCCTGATCTACGTGCCGGGTGATGCCAAGGGACTTTCATTTGGCAAGTTTGAGAAAAAGGCTGGTATGGCTGCCGACCGTAATACGACAACCTATCTGGATAACATTCGGGTTCCTAAGAAGTTTCGACTGGTCGGGCCAGGTGAGGATGCCAAGTATTTTCACGCCAATCTGACCATAGGCAGACTTGCCAGCGCGGCGATGTCTGTAGGCAATGCACAGGGTGCCTTTGAAACCGTGCTGGATTTCACCGGTGATAGGGCAGTAGGCAAGGTAGCCAAGCCGATTCGCGACCATTCGATCTGCGCCGGCATGCTGGCCGATATGGCTATCGGCATCGAGACCGCCCGCATGGCCTATCTCTCTGGAAGCTATCGCTTTGATCATCCCGAGGAGTACGGGGCAATTCACTCACTGGAGCAACTCTCCACGGCCAGCATTGCCAAGGTCTACGCCGCAGATGTGGCGGTGACGGTCACCAACCGGGCGATGGAGCTGATGGGGAGCTACGGATATGTCAGAGACTGCGACGTGGAAAAATACTGGCGGGACTGCAAGATTATCCAGCTATGGGAAGGTGGGGCTCAACTGGGTCGCTTCGATGTCTGCCGCGCCTACTATGATCTACCTCTGTAAGCAAACGTGACACACGTACGGGACATCTGTGGCAAAGAATTGATAGGAGTGAGAGTATATGAAAAAGGACGAAATCCTGAGTGCCTTCCAAGAGGTGATCGAGGGGCCGAGAAACGTTTATTTGGACGAATGGGTCAAAGCGGGTGGAAAGGTCATGGGATATTACTGTTCGTACATACCGGAGGAGATCTTCACTGCTGCCGGCTTTCTGCCCTATCGCATTAGAGGAGCAGGGAGTGAGGACAGCTCTGACGGCGATGCCTATATGAGCGCACGAGTATGCACTTTTGTCCGTCACACCATCAGTTTAGCGCTGCGAGGGGAGTTCGACTTTCTTAAAAAAGTAAAATTGCCCTTTTACAGCATGCTTTCCGTCCCCAGAGCCCCCAAGGAAAGGCTCTTCACCTGGTATCTCGATGAACTTAAGCGGCTTAAGGCAGAGATAGAAGCTCATTTCGGGTTAGCCATAACGGAGGAAAAGCTGGAAGGGGCCATCACTCTGCACAATGCCACCAGGGAACGTATCCGCAGCCTCTACGACATGCGCAAAAAGGGTGCGCCGCCGATCACCGGGGAAGAGGCGCTAACCATCACCATAGCAGCCCATCTCATGCCCCGGGATCAATTCAACACCTTAATGGACGATTTGCTGGCTGATTTGACGAAAGCGGAAGGTGCCAGAGGCTACAGGGCTCGAGTCATCATTACCGGCAGCGAGCTGGACAACCCTGAATACATTGCAGGCATAGAACAGCAAGGGGCCTTATCGGTTGCGGAAGTCGTCTGTTTTGGGCAGCGATCCTTCGGGGAGTCAATTGAATCCGGGGTGGATGATCCACTGAATCGAATAGCCCGACACAAGTTCTTTCAGGTGCCTTGCGCCCGAATGGTGGAGTGCTTCGATGACCAAGTCGCTGCACTGAAAGATACGGTACGGGAGTTTAATGCCGACGGTATCATTTTTCAGCGGATGAAGTTTTGCGATCCCTGGGCAGGCGATGGGCACAATCTTTACTGGAGGATGAAGAAAGAAGGCATCCCGTTCTTAGGCCTGGAAAGGGAGTATCAGGTTCCAGCCTCCGGGCAGGTGAAAACCCGCGTCCAGGCCTTCCTGGAACAGATGGGCAAGTGACCTGGATGCAGAAAATAATCGGAAAGGGGAGAATATGGCTATACTGGGAAAAGAGCGACAGGAGGACTGGGAGGTCGTCTACGAAGGGGCAACCGGTTTAATCGATCTGTACCAGGAGGACCCTGAATCCAAGGGCATGAACGCGATAGTTGGGGGTTTCCGTGTGCTCATGGACGGTATGTTTGCAGCGATGGACGAGGGAAGGCCTGTCGTGTGGCATAACTGTGGGTGTTCGCCGGAGCTGATCAGGGGGCTAGAAGGCGTCCAGACTGTGCCGATCGAACTATTGACCGTGTTACAGAATCTGGTGGGGGAAGTGGACTATACCATAGCTTTGATCGATGAGGCGGAGGCGCATGGCGTGGCTCCGGAGGTCTGTTCCATAGACAAAGCGGCCGTAGGTACTGTCCTCAATGATCTTTACCCCGAGCCGGCCTGCATGCTGTACCACAACACGCCCTGCGATTCTCAGATCGCGGCTATTAAGAGCCTCACCGAGCTTACCAAAAAGCCTATGCGCCTTATGGACGTTCCCTACCTGTCTGGCGATCGTGAGGTCCAGTATCTAGCGAAGCAGTTACGGGAAGCTATTCCGTTCCTCGAGGAGCATACGGGCAGAAAGTTCAGCTGGGACAGATTTCATGAAGTGTGTGAGGAGTCAAATCGCACTGCAAAGTATCTTCGCGACTGGAATGAGCTTCGGCGGCACATACCCTGCCCGCAGGTGAGCAAACTCGTGGCCCTCAACACCGCCCTGCTGGTTGCCTTTTCCGGGGATCCCGAAGGCACCGCCATAGCCAAAGCGTTTCATGATGAGGCCAGGGAACGTATTGAGAGAGGAGAGAGCACTATTGAGGGAGGGGAGCTCTATCGTGCCGTTTGGTATCAAGACCCGGTGTGGTTTGACCTGCAGTTTTATGACTGGATGGAAAGCGAGCTCAAGCTGGTTATCCCCATGGACCTTTTCGGCTATTATGCCCCAGAGGCGCTTATCGATACTTCGACCCCAGAATCCATGCTGGAGGGCCTGGCGCGTAAAGACCTGAGGGTGCTGCCTATGTCCAGGCAATTTAAGGGTCCTATAGACTACTATATCGACGACTACCTGCGGATGTGTACCGACTATAAGGTAGACTTCGCAATCTTTGCCGGTCACGTCGCCTGCAAGCATGGCCTTGGGGGCATTGGCCTATTTCGGGAAGCCTCCCGGGAAGCGGACATCCCTCTCCTCTACTTTGAATTTGATATGTTTGATCCCAGGGTCACTCCGGTGGAGACAATCCAGGATGATATAACACATTATATCGAAGATGTGGTGAGGCCGAGGAAGGAGGCGGCTTGAAGAACGGGTTGATTACTGCCGGCATAGACATAGGCTCCACTACTAGCAAAGCGGCGCTGTGGATCGATGATCACCTGGGGTCTCACGTCATCGGCCCCAGCACAACGAATCCGCGTGCGACGGCACGCGAATGCTATGAAAGGGTTCTTCAGGATGCCGGACTGCAGGACGATGACGTTGCATATATCGTTGGCACAGGCTATGGTCGGGCCAAGGTATCTTTCGCGCATGAGAACATATCCGAGCTTTCGGCCCATGGAAGGGGAGCCAAGACCTTGCTGCCATCGGCGCGCACCGTCATTGATATTGGCGGACAGGATACCAAGGTGGTGCTTCTAGATGCCGGAGGGCAGATGCTCGAGTACGTCATGAATGATAAATGCGCTGCGGGAACCGGCCGTTTCCTGGACTTTATTGCTCGCAGCCTAGGCATTAGTGTGGAGGACCTGGAGAAACTACATGCGAGTGGCGACTACCAGCCGGTAAGGCTCAGCAGTATGTGCAGCGTGTTCATTGAGTCGGAGGTCATCAACCTGGTCAACGATGAGGTTCCCCTGCCATTCATCGTCCAGGGGTTACATCGATCCATCGCCAATCGTGTCGCCGCCCTGGCCAAGAGGGTGGGTCTAGTGGAGGATGTGGTCATTACCGGGGGAGTGGCCAAGAATGCTGGCGTGGTGGATGCTCTGCAGCGAAATCTACGGGTCACACTCAAGACATTTCCCGACGGCGTTGACCCCCAGATGATGGGAGGCATCGGAGCCGCTGTCATAGCCAAGGAGATGTATCTCAAGCGAAATAAATAGATACGTACCGCTAACTTCTGAAAAGGAAAGGAGGATGATATGCCCTATTTCAAGGATTCCGATGAATGCGATAAGATTCTGGGCGGCTTCTTTCGTCAAATGGCGGAGGAAGTGAAGAAGGGAGATGAAGAGATCGTTGAAATACAGAACAAGCTGGCCGAGATCAGCCTGATCGTAAAATTCGTCTGGCGTGATCCTGTGCTGACCCTCACAATGGACTTCACCCAAGATCCCTTCGAGATTCACATCAATGATGATACCATCACCCCGACGGCGACCTTCACTCTGACAGCAGACAATGGACACAAGTTCTGGCATGGCCAGATTAACCTGGCCAAGGCCTTAACCACAAAAACCATTGTGGCACGAGGCCCTATTCCCAAAATCCTGAAGCTGTTGCCTGTGATCAAACCGCTCTATATCAGATATCCAGCCTATCTGAAAGAACAGGGACGCGCCGATCTGGTGTTAAGCGAATAATTCATGAATCCCCTTTATCTAATACTTCGCACGGATCCGAGATATTTGAGAGCCATCTAGTAAACGAGGGTAGGATGATATCTGTTTGGGCCACAGACGCCCTAAACGATTGTCCTCAAAGGAAACACCGCTGTAGAGTTTCGGGTAAACAACACCGTCGCAAACCTGCTTGGTGCTCCTGTTTTATCGGGATTGGTGGGCATTGTAGCTATCGTGCTCTATAATATATACAATATACAGGGTCACTGCCGATTTGTAATTGGATGTGGCTTAGCCGGGTTATTGGATGACATCTCCTACCCAATGATGCGAGAGCAGGTAACATAAAGCGGTGAACAGAAATGGCGGGGTCTTATGTTGGAAGGTAGCCCGACATAGCATAGCAGGCAAGGTTGTTACAGAAATACACCTCCCATTTATGAGTGGTAATGTTCTGGCGCAATTATGAAGATATGTCTCCATATGCGCTTTACCGGTTCCATAATCCGTTTTAAAGTGAGGGAATTCGGATATTCCCAATGGAGTTAGGAAATGACCACCACCGTCCTTCTTGCCCGACACGGGCAAACCCATTCAAATGTTACTGGTTTCTACGCAGGCTGGTCGAACGAATACCTGAATGAAGTTGGCTATACCCAGGCACGCCGCTTGTCTTCGAGGCTTGCCAGCCTCCCCGTCTCCGCAGTCTATACCAGTCCACTTCGTAGGACATTCTCTACTGCAACGATTCTCGCTGAACCTCACCGGCTTGAGCCAGAGCTATTGGACGACCTCATCGAAATTAGGCTTGGCGACTGGGAGGGGTTGCATGTAGACGAGATCGAACGGAGGTGGCAGGAGCTCTGGCAGCAGTCGATGACTGACCCTACAGAGCTAACCATGCCTAACGGTGAGAGTTTGAGGGAGGTAACCGATCGGGCAATTCGAGCACTTGAGTGGGTGGTAGGAGGCAACCGGGGCAAGCACGCATTAATCGTTACTCATGAAGTTGTGGTAAAGGTATTAGTGGCGCATGTTCTCGGTGTATCGAATAGTATCTATCGCGGGTTTGAGATCGGTAATGCGTCGCTCAGTGTGATACGAGTTACCAATAGTAGTTATCAGCTCGCCACTATAAATGATACGTCGCATTTGGAGTGATTGCGTCAGCTTTGATAAGGGCCACTAAATAAAGAACTATTACGGTATCCGAGTAAGACGGTTCAATACTACCCCGTTCGCATTCGGTGGAAACATAATTCACCAGGCAGGGCTAACCTCTTTTTGGGCAATTTCGTAGGGTGGGTAAATGCCAAAGGGGCAATGAGCAGTGGGGAGGACGGCACACAACATGCCAGGTAAGGGAGATCGGTTCTTTTACGCTGGCACCAGTGACAAGGTTGCTTGAGCGAGGCAATGACCAGGAGGTGAGAATGAAAGCTCAAATACTAAGGGGGATCTCTCCAGTTGAAAATCGGCCTCTGGAATTAGTAGATATGCCAATTCCCCAACCGAGGTCAAAAGAGATCTTGGTGAGGGTTTCGGCCTGCGGGGTTTGCCACACCGAGCTGGACGAAATTGAGGGAAGGCTCAAGCCCAATCTCCCGATAGTTCTAGGCCATGAAATCATTGGCCGGGTTAAAAGCCTGGGTTCGGGGGTGACTAGATTCAAAGTCGGAGATAGAGTGGGTATTGCCTGGATATATTCTGCCTGTGGTAAATGCCATTTCTGCAAAGAGGGCAATGAAAACCTGTGCTTTGATTTTCAAGGAACCGGGTGTCAGGCTAACGGCGGCTATTCTGAATACACCACGGTCTCAGAAGATTTCGCCTACTTGATCCTCGACAGGTTCACTGATTCCCAAGCAGCACCCCTTTTATGCGCCGGGGCGATCGGTTTTCGCGATTTCAGGCTTTCCGGGGTTAAACCTGGGCAGAGCTTGGGCCTTTTCGGGTTCGGGGCCTCAGCCCACATTGTGATTCAGTTAGCCAAATACCGGGGTTGCCAGATTTTTGTATTCACCAGGAGCGAAGAGCATCGAAGTCTGGCTGAAAAACTGGGAGCAGTCTGGACCGGTAGAGCGGAAGATGATCCCCCTCAGAGGCTTACCTGCGCAATCGATTTCACCCCAGTAGGAGAGACTGTGCCTAGTGCCTTGAGAGTGCTCGAAAAAGGCGGGAGGTTGGTAATAGCGGTGATTAGAAAGAGGAATCCCATTCCACCTTTAGACTATGCCCGGTTGCTATGGGATGAAAAGGAGATAAAGAGTGTAGCTAACGTCACCAGAAAGGATGCTCAAGATTTCCTTCCCCTGGCTGCTGAGATCCCCATCATCCCTGAGGTTCAAGAGTTCGGACTGGAAGAGGCAAACGAAGCCCTCGTTTTACTGAAGAAAGGGAAGATCCAGGGAGCTGCGGTACTGAGAATGGATTAACCAACCTAAAAAAAGTTTTTCCTTCTTAACGTTGCTGCTAAATAAAACAACAAAGATACGAATAGGTAGAACTCAAGACGATACGGAGGCGATTTCCCGCATTCTGATATATTCGTTATGTAAAGAATATTTTAAACGAAGCTATATGCTGGGCTACCAACTGCAAGTCTGCCGAATCAACTATATCAGTGCCAGCACCATGCTAATAATAGGGAAGTAACTAACAATCGAAACTTGTTTACTTTCCTACTCCCCCTTTACTGATCGCCCTCTCTCTATTAGCCACCCAGAATGCTCTTCGCAGCACTCAGGATTTAAAAACATGCCTATTGCTAAGGTATCTCCCAGGTGCATGCCTCTGTTACGGTGATGAGGTATATGTTGCCATTTTCTAAAGTCTCCAGGGTGCTCTCTGGCCAGCCTGGCTTGAACCACTCCCACACCATGGTAGCCTCATCGTAGTACCACACTACTACTAGCGCATCGGGCTCCGTGTAGGTAGGCAAGTCAATATCCGGGCAATTATAAAGCCTGGGGAAAACCGCCGTTGGGTCTTGGATGAGACCATGCGGGAACTCCCAAGTGGTACATATTGTCGGAGTAGGAGTAGGTGTTGGTGTAGGAGTTGGTGTTGGTGTAGGTGTTATTGTTGGCGTTGGTGTAGGAGTAGGTGTTGGTGTAGGAGTAGGGGTTGGTGTTGGTGTAGGAGTAGGGGTTGGTGTAGGTGTTATTGTTGGCGTTGGTGTAGGAGTAGGTGTTGGCGTCGGTGTTGGTGTAGGAGTAGGTGTAGGTGTTGGAGTAGGAGTAGGAGTAGGTGTAGGCGTAGGCGTAGGTGTTGCCCCTGCGATGCAAAATTGGCCGTCATCCACTGGGCTAGGTATTATCGGCTGTGGATTGCCTGCCGTCGCATCGTACATAGATGTTATAGCAATATCCAGGTCGCTGCACTCGCCGGCACTACCTTCTGCATGTAATGTCACTGTAGCAAACAGCAAATCACCACTTGGCCCGGGTGAACTCCCTGTGGCCCACGTCATGGTGGTGACACCGCCCGCGGTATTGCTAAAAACGGTGCCAAGAACTCCAGACGCTACACCGGCCACTGTAACAACAGCGGTATTAACTGTAAGCGTTAGGGTAGCTGAACCTATGCCGTTAGCTTCATCGGTATTTATTCTTAGTTGGACATCGGCATTGCCCCCAACGGCTACATCTAAAGCGTCTTCAATAGATACCGATGTGCCTGGGTCGGCCAGTGCTACCGGCATCGCCGTTAACATCAAGGCAATCACCGACGCCAAAACTACGGCTGATATTTTCCTGATTACCATTGGCACACCTTCCTTTCTATTTATCATTTTTACATCTCAGTATCATCCCTTGCTCAGGGAATATACGTTCCCCCAGGGAATGCTGTAATCGTCCCGACAAGGTATTGCGCCACCAACTGCAGGTCTGCTGCGTCAACCGTGCCACCGTCATTGACATCGGCAGCGAGAAAATCATCGCCAGTCAGCGTTATAGTATGCACTATGTGCTGGGCTACCAGTTGAAAGTCTGCCGAATCAATAGCATCATTGCCACTGCCAAGCGGGTGGACATCACCCTCCAGTCTCACTGTCCCAATACAGAAGCTGCAATCGGTAACTGGGCTTGGCGTTATCGGTTGTGGATCGCCCGCCGTCCCATCATACATCGATGTTACCTCGATATCCAGGTCGCTACATTCTCCAGAACTGCCTACCGCATTTAATGTAACGGTGGCAAATGTTACGGTACCTGTTGGCCCAGGCGAACTCCCTGTGGCCGTTGACATGGTGGTAGTGCTACCCACCGTATTCGAGTAAACAGTGCCGAGGTCCCCAGCGGCTATATTGCCTACAGTAACAACAGCCGTATCAACGGTAAGCGTTATGGTAGCTGAACCTATGCCATCTGGATCACTGGTACTTATGGTAATATCGACATCACAAGAGCCACTCACAGGTACACTCGGACAGCAATCAACAGCTACCGAGGTGCCTGGAGTAGGTGTAACTGTTGGCGAAGGAGTAGGTGTAGTAGTAGGAGTAGGCGTGGGTGTGGGTGTAGGAGTAGGTGTAGTAGTAGGTGTAGGTGTAGTAGTTGGCGTAGGCGTTGGCGTATATGCAATCTTCTGGCAGATGGCTTCCTTGAACATGCCAGTATCCAGTCCAACATCATACACCCACCCCGGTGTGAATGGCGGGGCTATGGTACCGGGCTGGGGCCATACAATTTCGTCCCGCAACCAAGTTATGTCCGCGGGTATTATAGTGCCGATGACCTCAGAGCTGATCTCAAGCTGATGAATTCCCTGCTCTATAGTTGCTATAGCGTTATCGCGTGCTATCTCCGTGGCGTCGTAATCAACCACAATATGTCCAACGTCAGTGCTGAGATTGATAATCTGTCTCGGAGTAGTGGAGAAGTACGGAGAGCTCATGAGTTCCACCACAGCCAGGTCTATACCGGCTTCTATAGGTGTTATCCCTTCAACGTGGATGATATTTAAGACGTTAGCAGCAACGCTATTACGGTTGCTGTTGGTGATGACAATGGGGGGGATTTCCGTCCTGGCTCCGCCGGGCAAGTCACCGGCGAACTGGATCACCGTTAGCTCCACGCAGTGATCGGGCATGCAATCGGGGTCAATGATAGCATCGTAGAGCCCATTTATCTCGGTGTTCCACTCTTGCGCGTCCATAGAGCCCGACCCATCCAGGAGTACCGCCAGCTGCATACTGGGCGGAGTAATGCCCCTGGGGCTTGCTTCGTCTATATCAAGTGGAATGCTATCACCTGGATTGATATGCCATGTGTCTGACGAAACCGGTCTCGTAGCGGGTGGTGTAATTGCTGCTACAAAGGAAAGACAGATGGCCATAATCGTAAAGATTACTAATGCTTTGGCTTTCATTTCTTTACCTCCTTGAGATTATAGGTATCGAGTATCTTGTAGTGGTGAGGATACTATGTAGTTCTTCGTTTGTCAATAGGCTTGGTAAGTGTATTCGCTACTGCAATTTACCTCGGCGAACCGTCTCTTAGCCTCTGAGTCGTTGCCCTATTATAGAGTAACGGTACCCTCGGTTTTGCCCCATAATGGGAAACGGTAGTTTCAAGTACACGGAGTGAGCTGGCTTCAATCTCTTTCTCTGAGGAATTCGTCCATTTCCTTTATCAGTTTTTCGTTTTCTTCGGGGGTTAAAACCAGGTTGCTTTCCAGTTTCCGTATAAAGTTATCTACCTCAGGTAACGAGACTCTTACCCCGGCTATCTTCTCGTTTTGCTTGGCCACATTTTCATCGAGGTCTTCAAAATCGATACCCAAACTAAATCTTATGTCAAGAAATTCAATAGCTTTTCTCCATGCTTGGGGATCTTCAGTTGATATCAGATAGCAAGGTACTGGCACCCAAAGGCTTGCCCCGGCCATATTTCTCTCCTTAGCCAACCATATTAGAAAGGAGCTTGGGGTTGGTCTTTGGCCAGGCGGTGTTTCGTAATTAAAATCTCCGGCCAGATCATACTGACTCAATACCCTTTTCATCTGCGGCGAGTTGGCTATGGCAAGTAACTC
>Ga0307380_10001078_pt1 | contig 41034 bp, 32 predicted proteins | sample UN3MG_FD_202239 | JGI IMG/M metagenome (GOLD analysis project Ga0307380, IMG submission 202239) | Soil microbial communities from Risofladan, Vaasa, Finland - UN-3 | ecosystem: Environmental > Terrestrial > Soil > Coastal area > Acid sulfate soil | place: Finland: Risofladan, Vaasa | collected...
TTTGCTGTTGGTCATGAGAAACGGGGATGAGTGCGGTTTTCTCGTAGTTGATTAACGGCTTTGCAGTATTTTAGATAAGTGTATGGAGAGAAAAGCGCCAAAAGCCCCGTTCCTTACAGTTTGCTGTTGGTCATGAGAAACGGGGATTGAACCCCCCATTCCTTATAAGAGGTTTGGGGCAAACTCCGCGCCTTTGGCTTTTTTACTTCACTGCTCATACATATTATATAATGATTACAGACGTTAAAAACTCGCTTTCACATGTTATGGTTAATTATTCCTGCCCGCCGAAATGCGAGCTTTTGCAATTGCCGGCCGGTAATCTCCGATAAACGGATACTGCAGGAACCGTACAAGGAAGCGCAAAAAGGTATTTAGGGCCAAAAACGGCGATGAGCCGGGTATTATGACGATGTGCGACCGCCGGATTCACATTCCGCACGGCTTTGTGAGACAAGGGCCGCTGTGGGACCGCTTAAACCCCTGTTTGCGGGTCAGGAGTAGTGCTTTGCAACGACCCTGCTGCAGCGCCCGCACAGGTCGGGATGCAGGGGGTCTTTCCCCACACTCTCCTCGTATTTCCAGCAGCGGTTGCACTTGTTTTCTTTTGATTTTTCGACGGTGACGTCGACAGTCTCGCCGCGGAAGCACTCGCCCGGAGCCCCGTCCTTTTTATGTAGTCTGACCCCGGATACAACGAAGAGGGGAGCGAGCTCGTCGATGTTTTTCTCCAGGATGTCGTAGACATCGGCTTCGGCGTATATGGAAACCACTGACTCGAGGGAGTGCCCTATGATCTTCTTCTCCCTGAGATTCTCTATCGGTTTGAGGACATCGCGTCTCACAAGGATAAGAGTCTCCCAAAGCGATGAGAGATCGGGGTCGAGCCGGGATTCATCGGGCTTGGGAAAGTCTTCGAGGTGGATGCTGGGTTCAGCCGCGACATCGTGGGGGAGGTAGATTTCCTCCTTCAGCACGGTGTGCGCCTCCTCTGTGGTGAATGTGAGGATCGGGGCCAAGACCCTCAGAAGAGTGACGAGGACTTCGTGTATCGCGGACTGTGCAGATCTTCTCTTTTTCGTGGGACCTGAACAGTAGAGACGGTCTTTCACGATGTCGAGATAGAAGGAGGAAAGGTCGATGTTGCAGAAGTTTAAAATTTCCTGCACGATTGTATGAAACTGCCAGGAATCGTACGATTTTTTTGTCCTCTGCGTGACCTCTTGGAGGCGATGTATCAGCCACCGGTCTATTGGCTCCATCTCTTCTTTGTCTACAATGTCCTTCCCCGGATTGAAGCCTGCGAGGTTTCCGAGCATGAACCGTATGGTGTTCCTTATCTTCCTGTACGCATCGACGAGCTGGTCGAGGATCTCCTGCGAGACCCTGACGTCGACAGCGTAGTCGGAGGAGACGACCCAAAGCCTCAGGATGTCGGCACCGTATTTCTGTATTACCTCTTCAGGGTCCACAGTGTTGCCGAGAGATTTGCTCATCTTCTTTCCTTCGCCGTCCACGGTGAACCCGTGGGTGAGCACGGTTCGATAGGGCGCCCTCCCGCGCGCCGCAACCGCGGTAAGAAGTGAGGACTGGAACCACCCTCTGTGCTGGTCGGAGCCCTCGAGGTAGAGGTCTGCCGGCCAGTGGAGCTCGTCCCTCGTCTCGAGTACCGCCGCGTGCGAGGTGCCCGAATCGAACCACACGTCCATAATGTCCTTCTCTTTTACAAACCTGTCCCCCTCTTTACAATGAGGACAGCGAAAGCCGTCCGGAAGGATATCCTCAGCGCTCTTCTCCCACCAGCTGTCTGAGCCTTCTTTGGCGAAGAGGTCGATAACCGCTTTCAGCGTGGATTCGGTGATGACTTCGCGTCCGCACCCTTCGCAGTAGAAGATGGGAAGCGGGACCCCCCAGGTGCGCTGGCGTGAGATACACCAGTCGGAGCGGTTTTCCACCATGGACTTTATCCGGTTGATGCTCGAGCCGGGGTACCAGGTAACTTCGTCGATGGCGCCGAGCGCTTCTTTCCTGAAACCTTCGATCGAAGTGAACCACTGCTCAGTCGCCCTGAAGATGACGGGGTTCTTGCACCTCCAGCAGTGCGGGTAGCTGTGGGAGAGGTCTCCGCCGCCGAGCAGCGCGCCTATTTCATCCAGGTAGCTGATGATTGCCCGGTTCGCGTCGTAGCAGAACATGCCCTCGAACTTCGGGACCTCGGACGTGAACCTGCCGAGGTCGTCAAGCGGGGAGACGACGTCGAGATTGTACTTCTGTCCTGTTTCATAGTCTTCGAGCCCATGGCCCGGGGCGGTATGGACGATTCCCGTACCTGTTTCAAGGGTGACATAATCGGCAAACACGATGGGAGAGTCGCGGTCGATCCACGGGTGGACCAGTACCACGCCCTCGAGATCCGTTCCCCTGTATGTTTTTATCCTTCGCCCAACCTTGATCCCTGTATTCGCTTGAAAATTATCGAGGAGTTCTGTGGCAACGAGATATCGCTCCCCGCCGCTCTCGAACAGCGTGTACTCGAAATCCGGGTGGAGCGCGCAGGCCGTATTACCCGGGATAGTCCAGGGAGTGGTCGTCCAGATGACGAATTTCGCCTCCCTGAGCTCCTCGAACTTGTGCCTTTCCTCCTTCACGGCGAAGCTTACGTAGATCGAGGGGGAGGTGTGATCGTGGTACTCGACCTCCGCGTCGGCGAGTGCAGTGACGCAGGTCGTACACCAGTACACCGGCTTCAGGCCCTTGTAGATGTACTGCTTCTTTGCCATCTCACCGAATACCTCGATCTGTTTCGCCTCGTATCCGGGATGGAAAGTGATATAGGGATCGGACCACTCTCCCCATACGCCGAGCCTCTTGAACTGCTCGGTCATTGTCCCTATGTACCTCGTGGTAAACTCCTTGCACCTCTTCCTGAATTCGATCGAAGAGAGCTGCTCACGTTTCAGCTTGTATGCCTTGATCACCTCGGTCTCGATCGGAAGGCCGTGCGTGTCCCATCCCGGGATGTAGGGCGAGTAGTACCCCGACATCGATTTGTACTTGACGATGAAGTCCTTCAGAATCTTGTTGTATGCTGTCCCGATATGGATCTTTCCGTTTGCGTACGGAGGCCCGTCGTGCAGTATGAAGGTCTCGCCTCCCTTTCTTTTCTCAAGCACCTTTTCGTATATTTTCTCCTTCTCCCACCGTTTCAGGGTTTCGGGCTCCCTCTTCGTGAGGCCCGCTCTCATGGGAAACCCTGTTTTGGGGAGAAACAGGGTATCGTCGTACGACATAGATTATCCTCTGCGCTCGATTTAGGTTTAGCGAATAATAATTCAACGGTTTTACACAGTCAATGACTATTTTAGATGTTCCCGGTCAGTGCTGGTTATAATATTAACATAAAATAATCAGCGTTTTGAGTTGAAATATTCCCAAGGCGTGATATTATTTTTTAATATATACAGATAAGTTACTACCTTGCCATAACTGTATCTCATATATAGAAGGAGCGGAATAATGCGCAAGAAAGTATTTATATCGGTCATATCTCTCATATTTTTTATAAGCATAGGACTATTTTTCATTTCCTGCAACCTCAGCGATATCCTATCGGATATCGACATCGGGAGCATATGGGAGGTCTTCGGGTACAATAAGCCTGCGAACCTTCAGGCCATGGCTGTGTCCGACTCTCAAATTTATCTGTCCTGGGAGGACAAGGTAACAGGAGAGGACGGCTTCAAGATAGAGGTCACCGATGAGGATCTCAACGCGACAGTTATTTCAGTCGAAAAGAACACGACGGAATACTATCATAAGCCTTTGAACTCAGACATGCTGTATATCTACAAGATGCATGCATATGACGGTACAGGGAACTCCGAATACTCCAATATTGCATTTGCAAAGACCGATGTTGCAGCGTCTGTGGCTCCCGAGGCGCCGACGAACCTCCAGGCTCAGGCGATATCGGACACTCGCATAGAGCTCTCCTGGGATGACAACTCCTCGGACGAGGACGGGTTCAGGGTCTATCGAAGCACGGACGATAGCACCTACGATCTCATAGACACCACGAACCCGAACATCACCGAATATACGGATACCGGGCTGACCATGAGCACGCTCTATTACTACAAGGTCTCGGCCACGAACTCTGTCGGAGAGACCAACATAGACTTGATGGACCCTGCGAGCGCGACGACTGAGGCCGCACCGGGCTCCGTTCCGGAAGATCCCACGAACCTCCAGGCCGCAGCCATCTCGAACATGAGGATAGACCTCTCCTGGGCGGACAACTCGGATAACGAGGAATCGTTCGTCGTACAGATAAGCTCCAACGGAACGACCTTTTCGACGATCGGAGAGGTGAAGCCCAACGTCACCACATTCCAGAGCACGAGCCTGAAACCTGAGACGAAATACTACTACAGGGTATATGCGACTAACTCGTACGATCCTTTCATGTCCGGGTATACGAACACTGCAAACGCCACAACGAAGCCGACACCGGGCACTGTGCCTGCGGCACCGACGAACCTTCAGGCAAAGGCCGTTTCAGACACGCAGATCAAGATAGGGTGGACTGACAACTCGACCGATGAGGACGGCTTCAACGTCTTCATCAGCAAGGACGGAGATGAGTTCTTCTGGATGGCCAAGGTGAAGCCGAATGAGACAGTCTATCTCGTGGGAGGACTTCCGGCGAATTATACGTTCTACTTCAAGGTGAGCGCGTTCAACTTCTTCGGAGAGTCAGCCCTTTCGAATGCAGCGAGCGCAACAACACTGCCTGCGGCGACAGATGTCCCTGCGGCGCCGACGAACCTCGTTGCGAAGACCGTCTCCGATACACAGATCGCGATCGGGTGGTACGACAACTCAAACAACGAGGACGGCTTCAATATCTATATCAGCAAGGACAACGGCGTGAATTACGTCTGGCTTACAAAGGTCAGACCCGATACCAAGGAATACGTTGTCGGCGGGCTTCAGCCGAAATATACGTTCTACTTCAAGGTGAATGCGTACAACAGATACGGTACTTCGGCATTCTCTAATCCTGCCTACGCGACTACGGGCTCGGAACCCGGTTCTGCACCGGCGGCACCCTCGAACCTCGTTGCAAAGGCCGCGAGCGACACGGCAATCACCATGGCGTGGACTGACAACTCTGACAACGAGGACGGGTTCAACATAGAGGTAAGCGGGGACGGGTTGAGGTTTGAATTCCTCGATAAGGTCGGACCCAATGAGAACCGCTACTATCTCGGAGGGCTGAAGCCGAACCTCACCCTCTACTTCAGGGTGAATGCATTCAACAGAGAAGGAAAGTCGGATTATTCCAACATCGCCAAGGCGACGACCCTACCGGAGGCGAGCGGTGTTCCTGCGGATCCGACAAACCTTCTGACAAGGACCGTGAGCGACACGGTGATCGATATACAATGGTCCGACAACTCTGACAACGAGGATGCATTCAACATCGAAATGGCTGTCGGCCTCTCTCCTGCACCCGAGGACTACAGGTGGATCGAGAAGGTCAAGCCCAATACCACCTATTACAGTGTGGGCGGCCTCAGGCCCAGCATGCAGTATTGGTTCAGGGTCAATGCGGTCAACGCCGTGGGGTCATCAGAAAACTACGCGGGTCCTGAGACCGCCACGACGAATGCAGCGCCGGGAGATGGAGATGTGCCTGCAGACCCGACGAAACTCTTTGCTGCGGCGAAATCGGACTCTATGATCGCGATAGAGTGGTCGGACAACTCGGACAACGAGGACGGTTTCAACATAGAGATCAGCCTCGACGATTTGACCTACGAGCATTTCGATACTGTCGGTCCGAATGTGAAGGAGTACGCAGCCGAAGGACTGAAACCGGAGACAACCTACTACTTCAGGGTAAATGCATTCAACAGAGAAGGAAAGTCGGATTATTCCAACATCGCCAAGGCGACGACTCTTCCGACGTCTGAAACGGCTCCGAGCGCACCGGAAGGCCTCGAGGCGTTTGTCAGAAGCGACAGCGCCATCGCCCTCGCGTGGAGGGACATGTCCGACAATGAGGACGGGTTCAACATAGAGCTCAGCGAAAACGGCACGGACTACAAGTTCGTGGACACAGTCGCGCCGAACGTATCCGAGTACATTGTGGAAGGGCTGCCGGCGAACACGCAGTTCTGGTTCAGAGTCAATGCCTTCAACGCGGAGGGCAAATCCGACTACTGCGACCCGGTGAGCGCTACTACGCAGCCCGAGCCGGGGACCGTTCCCAACGCGCCGTCCAGTCTTACTGCAACGGCAAAGTCCGATTCGGTGATCGTGCTCGTGTGGTCCGACAACTCTGACAATGAGGAAGGGTTCGTCATAGAGTGGGGACCGGGCGACGATAGATGGTATACACTGGACAAGATAAAGGCCGACCAGGTTGAGTACGGCGTCGAAGGACTGAAGCCGCTGACCACATACTACTTCAGGGTCCTGGCGTATAACGAGAAGGGAAATTCGACCTACTCGAACACAGCGAACGCCACAACGCTCGAGAGCCCGACGTTAGCACCTACAGCGCCTACAGGTCTTACCGCTACCGCGATCGGAGATCTCGTTATTCGTCTTACATGGACCGACAACTCCACTGTTGAGGAGTCCTTCATCATTCAGAGGGGACCAGACGGTATTGAGTTTAAGGATATCGTCAAGGTAAAGGCGGTCGAAGGAACAGGAGAGGTCATATACGAGGACGGCGGTCTCACGGAAGGCAGAACGTACCACTATAGGGTCTATGCGACAAACAGTGCCGGCGCTTCGGATCCGTGCGATCCGGCGAGCGCGACTGCGGTAAAGGAGCTAAAGTAGTTTTACAGGATGAATACTCAATAGGGGGAGGGGAACCTCCCCCTCTCTTTTTGTGCTGCCTGTTTATCACCCGTACACAATATTCTTGACATAATTCTTCCGAGAGTTAACGTAATAGTATACTAGATGTTATAAAATGGGCCGTACGTACCCAACCAGAAGCGGCCGTATATGACGTCGGCTTCTCTCGCCGGAAAACCGGAAAACCAAAGGGGGTTTGATATGGAAAAACGGGAAATTCTAGGGGCCATAGAGCGGATAATAGAGGAGGCGAAGACAGCGGTATTCGCAACGGTCGACGCCGAGCAGCGCCCGCACACGAGGTGGATGACCCCCGCCCTTTTGCGCGGACGCGAGGGTGCGGTCTTCGCAGTCGCGTACAGGACATCCCAGAAGGTGACGCAGGTCAGGTCGAACCCGAGGGTGCAGTGGATATTCCAGTCGCCTGCGCTCGACAGGATAACCGTTGTCGAGGGCAGGGTAAACATCGTGGACAATCCGTCGATACGGTCCGAAGTGCTCGAGGTGGTGGGTCCCAGGCTCCGCGCCTTCTGGAAGATGTACGGGGATGAGCGCGATCTTCTTGTCCTCGAAACAGTGATTGAGCGGGCCCAGTACTATCTCCCCATGAAGGGGATCAAGGAGACGGTGAGCTTCGCATAGGAGGAGACGATGGAAAAAAAGACCATCGATATGAAAAAGCTGCTGCGGGATATGCTTTTGATCCGGCGTTTCGAGGAGAAGGCGGCGCAGATGTACGGGCTCAGGAAGATCGGCGGCTTCTGCCACCTCTACATAGGGCAGGAGGCTGTCGCTGTCGGAGCAATATCAGCCCTCGATCTTTCGAGAGACTACGTGGTTACCGCGTACCGCGACCACGGGCACGCCCTTACATGCGGTATCGACCCGAAGACGGTGATGGCCGAGCTCTTTGGAAAAAAAACGGGCTGCGCAAAGGGGAAGGGGGGGTCGATGCACCTCTTCGACGCCGGACGCCATATGCTCGGGGGAAACGGGATCGTCGGGGCGCATATACCTGTTGCGACAGGAGTGGGGCTCAAGCTCCGCTATAAAAAGGAGAATGGCGTTGTGCTCTGCTTCTTCGGTGACGGCGCGATCCACCAGGGGTCTTTTCACGAGAGCCTCAACATGGCGAAGATATGGGAGCTTCCCGTAATCTATATATGTGAAAACAACCAGTACGGGATGGGTACGGATTTCAAGCGGGTTTCCTCCATCACGGATTTTTCGGTGATGGGTGCGTCCTACGGCATCGAAGGGAAGAGACTCAACGGAATGGACGTGCTCGAGGTATACGAAGGTATTTCAAAGGCGGTGCAGGAGGTAAGGAAAAAGAGCGTACCGCTTTTTTTCGAGATAAGGACCTACAGATACAAGGGACACTCCATGAGCGATCCTGCGAAGTACCGGTCCAAGGAGGAGCTCGAAGAGTACAAGAAGCAGGACCCTGTCCTGATCCTGAAGGATAGGCTTATAAGCGAGAAGAAGATCACGGAGCAGGATTACAAGAAGCTCGACGACGAATGCAGGGCATTATGCGGTGAAGCGGTGGAGTTCGCGGAACAGAGCGAGGAGCCTGCACTCGAAGAGCTCTATACGGACGTGTACGCGTGAGTGTGTATTGGTGGAGGAGGTAATGGATGCCTGTCATAACGGTTCGTGAAGCGCTGCGGGCGGCAATGGACGAGGAGATGGCGCATGACGAAAACGTGATCCTCATGGGAGAGGAGGTCGCTCAGTACAACGGCGCCTATAAGGTGAGCCAGGGACTCCTGGAAAAGTACGGACCCGAGAGGGTGATCGATACACCGATCTCTGAGGAGGGTTTTACAGGCATAGGAATAGGAGCGGCTCTTGTCGGACTGAAGCCTATTGTCGAGTGGATGACATTCAACTTCTCGATCCAGGCGATGGACCAGGTTATCAACAACGCAGCGAAGATGAGATATATGTCAGGCGGGCAGCTCACTGTGCCGGTTGTCTTTCGGGGGCCGAACGGGCCTGCTGAGTACCTCGCATCGCAGCACTCCCAGTCGCTTCAGGCGATATACACCCACATTCCGGGGCTGAAGGTAGCCGCGCCCTCGACCTCGTACGATTCCAAGGGGCTTCTGAAGAGCGCGATCCGGGACCCGAACCCTGTGATCTTCCTCGAGTCGGAGCTGATGTACGCATGGAAGGGAGAGGTCCCGGAAGAAGAGTACCTCATACCCTTCGGGCAGGCTTCTCTCAGGCGCGAGGGAAAGGATGTCACCCTCCTGGGATTTTCAAAAGTAATGAGGACCGTTTCGGAGGCGGCGGACCTCTTGGCGAAAGAGGGGATTGAAGCGGATGTGATAGACCTCCGCACTCTCCGCCCGTTCGACGAGGAGGCGGTGTACAGGTCGGTGCGGAAGACGAACCGTCTTGTGATAGTCGACGAGTCATGGCCTTTTGCCAGTGTGGGGTCCTGGATAGGGTGGATCGTTTCGAAAAACTGCTTCGACTGGCTCGATGCCCCCCCGGAGGTCGTCACGATGGAGGACGTGCCGATGCCGTACAACCACACACTCGAGCTCGCGGCACAGCCCTCCGCACTGAAGGTGCAGGAGGCGGTGAAGAGGGTGGTTTATAAATAATAAGAGAGGAGTCCGAAAATGGCCGAAGAGATACTGATGCTCGCGCTCTCGCCGACAATGGAGACGGGGACCATCGTGAAGTGGCACAAGAAGGAGGGCGAGGCCATTAGGAACGGGGAGGTCCTCTGTGAGGTGGAGACCGATAAGGCCACGATGGAGTACGAGTCCCAGAGCGACGGTACTCTCCTCAAGATCATTATAGGAGAGGGAGGGGAAGCGGCAGTGGGCCAGCCGATCGCCGTTGCCGGAGAAAAAGATGAGGACATCTCGTCCCTGCTTCAGAAAAAGCCGGAAGAGCAGAGGCTGAAAGAGCCCCCGGTTGAGCCTCCTGCACAACCGGCCGGGGAAGCTGTGAAGGAAACGGTCTCTGCTGTGGAAAAGAAGAAAGAGGAGGCGAAGGTCTCGGGAGAGCCTGAAGAGAGGCTCCCTGAGGGGGTGAAAGCGTCTCCTCTTGTGAGAAAGCTTGCGCAGCAGCAGGGGGTCGAGCTGAAGGGAGTTTCTGGCAGCGGACCGGGAGGCCGAATCGTCAAGAGAGATCTGGGAAAGCTGTCAAAGCCGTCTGCCTTTGAAGCGGCAGCTCAACTCCCGCTCGGAGTGACGAGAGAGATCCCTGTATCGGCGAAACGCAGGGTAATAGCAAAGAGGCTTTCGGAATCGATGTACTCCGCTCCTCACTACTACCTCACGGCCGTTGCTGAGGTCGACGGGCTCGTCCGTTCGAGAAAAATGCTCAACGAACGTATGGATCGAAAAGTCTCTTTCAACGCTTTTCTGATCCGTTTTGCTGCAGAGGCGTTGAAGCGGCATCCCATGGTGAATGCGAGCTTCAAAGAGGAGACCATACTTCAGTTCGGGAGTGCGGACATCGGCCTTGCAGTGGCACAGCCGGATGGCCTCATAGCCCCTGTGGTCCGTGACTGCTGGAACAAGGGAATTATACGGATCGACAAAGAGCTCAAAGAGCTTGTGGAAAAAGCGCTGAAAGGCGGGCTGAAACCTGAGGAGTTCTCTGGCGCGACATTTACGATCTCCAATCTCGGCTCCTTCGGGATACGTGATTTTACCGCGATAATAAACCCCCCCGGATCTGCTATATTGGCGATCGGGGAGATACGAAAAGAGGCTTTCGAGACCGATGCAGGAGGAATCTCATTCAGGTCGGTCATGAACCTCACACTCTCCTGCGACCATCGTGTCATCGACGGCGCGATCGGGGCTGAGTTTCTCGCAGACCTAAAGAGTATGATCAAGAACCCGATTGCCGCTCTCTATTAGATCACGGCGAATCCTGCTGGTGATGTCTGGGCGAGGTGTCTCAACGGACCGAAAATCCGAAGTGCCATTCCGCCTTTAATGTAGACGACAAAAACCTGCAATAATAGTATTTGACGGAATGAAAGGATTTCACGGCACCTTTATCCTCGCCCTTTTTGGGGCCTGCATGTGAAGCAAGGGCTTCCTCCGGTTTTTCAAAAAGACCTGTCATAAGTACGGTTTTTAATTATATTAGATGAATTAATTACATGGGAGGAGCATTGAAATGGGTAGCTATGACTACGATCTGGTGATCATCGGTGCAGGGCCCGGTGGGTACGTCGCCGGGATACGTGCTTCCCAGCTCGGCATGTCCTGTGCCGTGATAGAAAAGGACAAGCCCGGCGGGGTCTGCCTCAACATCGGGTGTATTCCCTCTAAGGCGCTCATCCATCAGGCTGAGCTCTTCAGGTCGGTAGATGAGCTTGAGAAGCTCGGTGTCAAGACGGATGTTTCGGCATTCGAGTACAGAAAGGTGTTCGAGAAGTCGAGAAAAGCTTCGGAGATGCTCTCAAAGGGAGTACAGTTCCTCCTGAAGAAGAACGGGATAGATCTCATCAGTGCCGCGGCAGAGCTGAAGGGGCCGAATGAGGTTTCTTTGAGCGACGGACGGACCGTTACAGGGAAGAATGTCATCGTCGCTACGGGATCGAGGCCGAGAAGCATTCCGGGTTTCGAGTTCGATGAAAAACTCGTGCTCTCCTCAGACGGCGCGCTCATGCTGGAGGAGCTGCCCTCGAAGCTCGTTATTCTTGGCGGTGGGTTTATCGGGGTTGAGTTTGCCCACATCATGAGCTCATTCGGGGTCGAGGTCACGGTTGTCGAGCTTTTAGAGAAGCTTCTTCCTATAGAGGATGCAGAGATTACTGCCGTTCTTGAACGCGCATTCAAGAAGCGCGGAATCAAGGTCCACACCTCTACAAAGGCTCTCTCCGTGGAAAAAAAGAAGGACGGCGTTTCGGTCAGCTTGGAGGGAAGTGATGGAAATAAGTTCAGTGTCGAGGCAGATAAGCTTCTCGTCGTGGTAGGGAGGGCCCCCAACACGGAGGATATAGGCCTCGAAAACGTGGGTATTACCACGGAAAAAGGGTTCATACCTGTTAAAGACTACTACGTCACCTCCGTGCCTTCAATCTACGCGATAGGGGATGTCGTCAGCACGCCTCAGCTCGCCCATGTCGCATCTAAGGAGGGGGAGATAGCAGTGGAGCACATGGCCGGAAAGGACCCGGTTGCTAGGGTGGACCCGAACCTTATTCCGTCGGCGGTGTACTGCGAGCCCCAGGTCGCGAGCTTCGGTTACAAGGAGCGGCAGGCGCAGGAGGAGGGAATCCCCTTTGAAAAGGCAACATTTCCCTACAGAGGGGCTGGGAAGTCGGTGGCGATAGAGCGCTCTGAGGGAATGGTGAAGGTGCTGTACGATCCGCAGACCCATGAGATCCTCGGTGTACATATCGTCGGAGCCGATGCAACGGAACTCATTCACGAGCTTCTCCTCGCGAAGTCGGCGGAGCTTCTGCCGAAGGATGTCGCAGAGATGATCCATGCACATCCGACTCTCTCAGAGGCGGTGATGGAGGCGATGAGGGCGGTTGAAGGCTGGGCGATCCATGCCTGAACCGAAGGCCCGGACGGAAGATAAAAGGGCCATAATACGTGTAACTCGGCTAACCACAGAGTGAGTAGAAAAGACCGTTATTCTCGAGGAAACCCTCCTGGGTGAGCCGATCCAGAGCTTCTTTTATCCTGCCGGTGTCGATTCCGGTTATCGATGAAATCCTGTCTGGTGTGAGGCCAGGACTCGAAAGCAGCGTTTTCAGTATGATACCGCGAACCTGGCGCATCGATCCCTCGAAAGGGGCGGGCTGTCTGTACCCTGCGCTTTTTCTCACAAGGTTGCCGATACTCCTCTTCAGCATGGTCCCGTAGTCCATCAGCGCGTAGTACCACTCACGGGGGTTGTTACGGTCGAGTGTCTTTGCCACCAGCGGAAGCATCTCCGTATCGCTTACCCTCCCGGACTCCTGAAAGAAGAAATGGATAAAGACCTGGCGTATGTTCGTTTCGAGAAAAACTACAGGTCTGTTGAAACAGAATGCGAGGAGCGCCCTGCTCGTTGCCCTCCCCACGCCTGGAAGAGACAGAAGAAGCTTTTCCGATTCCGGGAGCTTTCCTGAAAACTCAGAACAGATCTTTCTCGCACCCTCACGCAGATGGATGCAGCGGCGGTTGTACCCGAGCCCCTGCCACTCCGAAAGGATTCTCTTCTGTGAGGCCCGGGCGAGCGCGCCGAAATCGGGGAACTCGGTAAGAAAACGAAGGTACTTGCCAAGCACCCTCTCTACCCCGGTCTGCTGCAGCATGATCTCCGACACGAAGATATGGTAGTGGTTATCCGTGTCCCTCCATGGGAGTGATCTTCCGTGATCTCTGTAAAAATTAAGGATCGTCTCTCTAAAGTCTTGCATTGTCTCTCGTGAAATTCTCTTTCAGCCGGCTTTTGTGGCCTCGACTGCCGGGTCCATACCAGACTGACGACAGGAAGTTATAAGGTAAAACAGTGGAGGCGAAGAGGCCACTGGAAAATGGCACGAAGGAGAGCTTGGTTTGAGGTCTTGGGGGGTTTTAGCGGCAGCTGTCACTGATAGATAAGTAGGATGCGATCCCGGGAAGGGAAGATCGACATCCGCACGGAGTTTATAGGGGTCTGCGGGTTCTTATACTCCGGTACAGGATGGGAAATATTGAAACAGGTTTGCGGTTGATTCTTTCTTTAACTCCTGAAGATAACCGGTGTAACGATTACTGATTTTCGGCCGGTAAGATGTCGAAACCGCTGCCGGTTGGTAATAACACAGACTATCTATAAAAAAGACCAGCAGACGAATCGATTAAATATCCGATAGTGTAAAGCAGCTGCAGGGCTTCGATCTCTGAAAGCCTGTTCGTTTAAAAACAGCCGTAACCTATTCGGAGAAGCATTATTCGACCTGTAAGATTTTTTCGGCCGGGCCGCTAGAAGAGGTATCCCCTCGGGAAGGGAACGAGAAGGAGTTTCGCGAAGAAGAAGTAGAAGACGCCGACCATAACGGTGATGATACCCACCTTTTTGAGAACGGGCAGAAAGCCCCTTTGTCTCTTGTCGAGCATAGTGTTGATTAAGGAGAAAAAGAGGATACTCGATACTACAAACCCGAAGATATTTATGAAGAATCCCCAGGCTGCGATGAGCAGCACGGATATTACGATTATGATGTGCTTCCTGCTAAGCTTCCCCAGTATCACATTTCGCTCGGTACGGGTGAAGCTCAGGATCAGGAGGAGCAGTGAGAGCAGCGCCAGAATGACGATGATGGTCTGCGGAAAAAGCTTCCCGAATTGTGTGAAGGTTCTTCCCTCGATGAAGAAGTATCCGCAGATGCCGAGCATGATGATGGAGGTGATTCTGTCAGCGTTTTTCATATCGCTTTGCACCACCTACAAGTTTTCTGATATAAGGCCAGGCAGCAGAGACAGCGGTGAGGAGGATGAGTACGATCGAGATCGGTCTCGAAAAGAACACCCCGAAGAGAGAGCCTGCCGCTCTGCCCATGAGTATGGACTGCACGAGTCCCTGTTCGCATATCTTCCCCAGTATTATACCGAGAACTATCGGCCCCGGATCAAACCCCGCCTTTCTTCCGACGTATCCTACCAGCCCGAAGAAAATCATCACGTACACGTCGAACATGTTGTTCTGAATAGAGTACGACCCGATCACCGAGAGGAAAACAACGAGCGGAGCGAGAAGGGAAATCGGGATATTGGTGATGAGCTTAGAGATGACCTTTCCCGAAAATATTCCCATGGGCAGAATGAGTATGTTGGCGAAGATAAGAGATATGATGAACGTATATGTAATCTCCCCGTGAAACGTGAACAGGTCGGCCCCTGGTCTCATGCCCTGGAGGAGAAGTGCCCGAGGAGTACCGCAGCAGGCGGCGTTCCCGGAATTCCCAGCGTGAGTAGGGGGATGAGCGAGCCGGAGACTTCTGCATTGTTGGCTGTTTCTGCCGCGGCAACGCCTTCGATGATTCCGCGGCCGAACTTTTCAGGATGCTTGCTCCCCCTCACAGCCTCATTGTAAGATACCATGCTGGCTATGTTGCCCCAGGCACCCGGTATTATACCAAACGATCGTCCCTATGACCGCAGAGTGGAGCAGGAGGAAAGGCCTCTTGAGGAGCTTGAGAGTCACGGTCAGCACCACCTTTTGCTGTTCGCGGTAGGGGATGATGCTGTACTGTTGGTCCCGTTTTTCGATCATGGCAAGCACTTCGGGAATACAGAAGAACCCTATGAGTGCAGGGATGAGGCCGATGCCGTCCTGGAGGCTCACTATCCTGAAGGTGAATCGCACGCTTCCCTCGATCGGTGCGATGCCGATCGAGCTGATGAGAAGCCCGAAGGCCCCTCCTATGAGTCCTTTCAGTATGGATTTCGAAGCGAGGGTGGCGATAATGGTCAGCCCTTTAAGGTCTCGACGATCTCTTTCTTTTTGTCTGCAATATAGTTCTTGTATTCCAGTGCTCCCATCTGCCGGACGAGGAATGCGAGCTCCTCCATCTTGTTCACGAATGTGGGACTCGTGCACATATGGCGAAATGCCTCCTCGGATGCTTCTATCACTTCCGGCGGTGTTCCACGCGGCACACAGACGCCCCTGTCGAAGCCTGCGGTCATGGGAATCCCCAGCTCCTTGAATGTGGGGACAGAGGGTATCGGGCCGAACCTGTCGTCGGTTCCGATTGCGAGTATCGTGGTCTTATCCAAGTGAGTGTAAAGATCGTTCGAGTTCGCGAACAGCGCCATCGTGTGTCCACCGAGGAAGTTCGCAACAGAAGGCGCCGCTTCTATGGAGGGGATATAGGTAAACTTCGAGCCTGTGAGCTTCTGCAGCTGGAGCAGTGCGAGGTGATGGCCGCTATGCGTGCCGGACCCGCCTATGGTGATCTCGCCGGGATGACTTTTAGCGTAATCGATAAACTGGTCGAGAGTCCTGAATTTGGAGTCCTTCAGTACCGCAAGGCCGATCGGGGTCGTCTGAAAGCAGTACACGGGCTCGAGCTGTTCCGTCTCGTATCCGGCATTGTCCCTCACGAGAGGCTGGATTATGATGTGGGGGACGTTGTTTCCAGAGATCGTGTAGCCGTCAGGTTTCGTCTTCACGAGTTTGGACCAGGCGACCGCACCTCCGGCACCGGGCATGTGCTTGACTATCAGGCTTTGCCCTAGGACCTTTCTCAAATCCTTCTTCTGATACTGGGCGGTAATGTCGGATTGCCCGCCAGGATTGAAAGGAATGATGTAGGTGCTTGTCTTTTTAGGGTATTTCCCCTTCTTTGCCTGTCCAAAGGCCGTTGAGAATGAAAACAGTAAGAGCGCTGAAAAAATGATGACTGGTAATAAAAGCTTTCGTTTCTTTCTGTGCCGTCTCCTGTAGGAATGAAAATCAATCAAATTTATTCTATTATACTCTGTCTGTAAATAAAGGCGGCGAACGAAGTGAATAAAATTACTTATACTACCATATTAACGACAAATATTTATTATTGATCAGACCAGTTCCTTCGCCCTGAGCCTCTCGAGCGCCCAGTGTGTGTACTTCCTGATCTTCCCGTCCGGGTCCTCCTCCAGGGCCTTCAGGATCTCTTTCCCCTCTTTCGTTTCAAGTTTCTCCAGCGCCTTTACCACATTGACGCGCACCTCGCGGTCAGGATCACGTGAGGCCATTATCAGGCCCCTGAACGCCTTGATGGTCCCGATGAGGGAGAGTGTGCTGGCGGCCTCGCGTCTCACCGCGGGGTCCCTGTGCTTGAGCTTCACTATCTCCTCGTCCGTTCCGCCGATCATATCGAGAACCTCACCTGCGTGTGCTTTCAGAGACATGAATTCGGATTCGAGAAGGCTCACAAGGGCGGGCTTTGCCTCAAGGCCCATCTTTTCCAGTACCTGTGATATCCTGTTTTTCTGCTCCTCGCTCGCGTCCTTCATGCGCTCGAGTATCAGCGCGATGTTGTTCTTATCGGTGTGCGTCTTGAGAAGCTCTATGGCCTCAGGGGCGAGGAAGTCGTCTTTTTCGATGAAGTCGAGCATGAGCCCGGTGCTGGGAACTGTTTTCGACTCTGCGAGTCCTCTGATAATAGACCGCTTCACAGAGACGATCTCATTCTGATCGTTGAAAATATTGGAGATCTCTTTCATGATACCCGGTCTTCCGGTTCTTCCGAGTGCAAACGCAACCTGCTCCCGGACCTCTGGGTCGGGATCCATCAGCAGCCGCATTGCCTGCGCAAAGGAGCGTGTGTCCCCCATCTCTGCGAGCGCGTAGGTTGCCGCGATCCTTACCATGGGATCGGCGTCGCCGAGAGACTTTCTCACCACAGGCAAAAACTCCATGATCCCTGTCTTGGGGATGAGGGCTATTATATGGGACCTTACCTCTCCGTCGATCTGCCCCAGGTAGTAGGCGATCTTCCGTTTCAGAAGGGCTTTCGGATACTGCTTAAGGATGTCTGAAAGCTCGTTTATAAACTCCACGGGGAGCAGAGGAATGTTTTCGAACACAACGGAGAGACAGTAATCCTTTTTTAGGGCGGCGAGAAGCAGAAGGCTCTGGGTCTTCAGCCTTTCGGAGTACTTTCCTTTTCCTTCCAGAAGGATGCTTAAAAGTTTTTCTATGAGGGTGTCCGAGCTCTTTTTCACAAGGGCCTTAAAGGTGATTTCCGTGATGTCGCTCCTGCGGTCGAGTATCGAGAGCAGAGGTTCGATGAAGATGCCGTCGTCAAGCGGCGTAACCTTTTCGATAAGGTCTACGAGCAGCTCCCTGTCGTTAATAGTCTTCTTCAGCTCCTCTTTTACAAGCGTTTTAGCCTCTATTGTTCCCCGCTTTACCGCTGCCGAGACCGCGTGCTGGTAGGCGTCAGTCCAGTTTGTCTCTGATGCCCTCTTCAAAAGGTCGGGTATGAGATCCCTGCTTCCTGTCTCCTCCAGAATAGAACCGGCAAGCAGAAGGCTCTCGCGGGTCGCTGTCATGACACAGCCCCGCAGGAAGCCGGACACACCGACAGAAGCGGAGGCCTTCATGATATTCTTTTTCCTTGCAAAATCCTTTTTATCCCCCATATCGAGGTTTTCGCAGTATCTTGACAGAGCTCCGGAGCTTTCGAGGTACCTCGCGGCATGGAACCTCACCTCGAGGTTCTCTCCGAGTACGAGCTCGGTGGCGAGAGCTTCGTCGTCTTTGCTGCCCTTTTTCAGGGCACCGATGAGGTGGAGGGTCTCTTCGGTCCCAAGTTTTCCCAGGTCGATGGCAGGGAAATTTCCCCATGTCTTTCGGTATCGTTTATCGGCTGAGGCACGCACCTCTTCGTTCGAATCTTTTAAGATGATTTTTAAAAGCTTTTGTTTTTCTCTCTCTCCGAGCGGTTCGAATTCTTCGATCATTCTCCTTCTCACCATCTGGTTGGTGTCGGAAAAGAGTCCGCCAAGTTCCCGGCGAACCGTCTCATCATCCGTACCAAGGAAGACCTTCATGGCGAAGAACCTTCCCCTCCAGTTCGGATCACCGAACATATCCCTGATCTCGTCCTGGTGTCCGGACAAAAGCGCGCGCGCCTCCTTTCCGTTGAAGTCCTCGCCGTTGCCGGAGTGGGCGATGCTTATAAGGGGAAGCTTTGTAGGATTCTGCTCGATCCATAAGAGGAGCCTTTTCCTGTAGCCTTTCTTGTGAAGCGCGTACTTGAAGCAGGCGAACAGGCCGTCCTGGATATGGTACTCCAGAACTTTCCTGAATGTGCTCCTTTTACAGGATCTTTGCAGTGCCGAGATCCACACCGAGGAGATCCCGGTCTTGAGAAGGAGTTCGCCCGCACGTTTCGGATCGTTAGCTTTAAGGAGCCTCCCGATGAGTGAGGACTTCCTGCAGAGCTTTTTCCCGCTTATTTCGGAAATGACGGATGTCCCTTCATCAAAAGCCTTTTTCAGGAAAGATATAAACCGCCTTCTGAAAATTAAGAAAAGTACTACCCATGCCACGATCCCCGCTCCTACTACGCCGAGGATGATATATCTCAGAACCGGGTCGAGCGCCAGAACGAAAGTCTGAACTGTTTCCATTTTATCCCACCTTTTTTAGAACTTTGTAGATATTGAGCGGCTGTTTCTTGCCCTTTACTTTAACGGGGTCTTGCTGTTCGAGCTTGAAGCTTCCTCCTAGAAGATTTTTTGTGTCCTCTGTGATGATGATCTCATCGGGGCCTGCGACCCCCTCGAGACGGGAGGCTATGTTCACGGTATCTCCGATGACCGTGTAGTCGATCCTCCTCGAGGACCCCAGGTTTCCTGCAACGAGCGGCCCAGAGTGGATGCCGATTCCGATCTTGAGCTTGGATGCTTCATCTTTGAAAAAATTTCGTTTCGGATTGTTTACCTCTTGCTGTATACTGAGGGCCGTGGATACCGCGAGCCGGGCGTCCTGTTCCTCGGTCTTGAGCGGTACGCCCCATGCCGCCATGATGCAGTCGCCGATGAACTTGTCGATGTATCCTCCATTCTCGATTATCATCTCGACCGCTTCGCTGAAATAATCGTTGAGAACCCGGATGATATACTCAGGGTCCTTCCCTTCTGAGAAGGAGGTGTACCCTCTGATGTCCGCGAAGAACACGGTCGCATCCTTCTTGTCGCCTCCGAGATGGATGATGTCCGGATTTTTCACGAGCTTGGCCACAATGGCTTCAGACAGGTACCGTGAGAACATGTCCTTTATCATCCTGCGCTCTTCCTTCACCTTCTTCACCTGTTTCTCGAGCTCCCGTTCCCTCGACTGATCAGTAAAGATGAGGGTGAGCCCCTCTCTCTTTTTCCTCGTGGTGAGCAGAGGAGAGGTGTTGAGGGAGAAGTCCATCTCCGCGTAATCGGTTTTATATATCCCCTCGGCACCGATGATCTCTCTGCCCGCCCTGATCGATTCACTCAGCGCACCGATCATTTTCTTCCCGAGCCTCCCCGAGAAGATTTCTGTGACCGGTCTGCCTATATCCTCCTCTGTGAGCGAGAAGCTGAACTGGGCGGCGGAGTTGAAGTATTTGAGCTGACCGTCGATATCCGTGGTGAGCAGCATGTTGGTCATGGAGGAGAATATATGCGCCTGGTATCGCTCGAGTGCTTCGATCTTCCGGGTGTACTCCTTGAGCTGATTGTGTAAAAGCGAGTTGTGGAAGTACTCTCCGGCGAGCTTGACCAGCGCCTCCGCTCCCATCAGCCTGCTTCGTGCAAAGAAGAGGGGCTTTTTAGAATTGAGGATGACGAAACCGTATACCGCCGCTGAAGTTCCGACAGGTGACACTAATCCTGAGTTCATGCTATCGTGGAGGAGGAGCGGTAAGAACGGGCTCGGTTTCCTCTCGGTCAATACGACGGTTTCGTTCGACTCGACCACGAACTCGAACGGGTCCCTGTCTTTTGAGAACTTCCCCGGCACCTCATAGTTGCCCCTTCTGTAGAGGAGCTGTAAATGCGATTCTTCGAGAGAATAAAAGCACGCGATATCAGAGCCTGTAATGTCGAACATCTGGTCAATGAGCGAGGAGATAAAAGCTTTTATATCGAGGCCCTTTGCGATGACAAACCCTGCCCGTACTACCTCATCGATAATGTTATTCATGACATTCACTCCACGGTAATCTCACCTATAATTCTATTTTTTATAACAATAATATGCAATAGTTTTTTAACTGCCGGTGTTAAATATAAGAGGAAGAATAGAATGGAAAAACCGAGAGAAAAGCTCGAAGAAAACGGCCCGGGGTCCCTGGACGATGTCGAGCTGCTCTGCACGGTGCTTGGGGGCCGGGGGAGGGTGAGAGATCTCGCGCGGACTTCAGAGCAGACCCTGTGTTTCCTCAGAGATCACCTGTGGCTGTACAGGAGGAACTTTTCGGCCTTCTTTAAAATGCTTCTCGAGATAGAGGGACTCGGTACGGCAAGGGCCTCCGCTGTTGCTGCTGTTGTGGAGCTCGGCATGAGGCTCCAGAGTGGGAGAACCCCTTCCGTAAAGGAGGCCCGGGATATCCTGCCGTTTGTCTCCTTCCTGGTCCAGAAGCGGCAGGAGTGCTTCATATGTCTCAATATGGACGGGGCAAACCGGGTGATATCGAGCAGGGTAGTGACGGTCGGTCTCGTCGATCAGGCGCTCGTTCACCCGCGAGAGGTCTTCTGTGATGCGGTGAAGGAGAGGGCGGCAAAGATCATCGTTGCCCATAATCATCCTGCCGGGATACTGAGCCCGAGCCCTGAGGACATAAAGATAACAAACAACCTCCTTGAGGCCTCCCGCATACTCGGCATTGCCTTTCTCGACCATATCATCGTGACAGAGGAGGGGTATTTCAGTTTTCGGGAGCAGGGGATGCTGTAGTGTGCTACGGTATGCATTGCTTTTCAATATCCGCTTTTTACCGTAGTCGAGACCCTTTTGTAAGGTCTTCTTGGACACAATTTGAAGATGCGATTTAATGATTATCACTCACTCCCCCGCATGGAAGGATTGAGGCGCTAGGTTTGAACCGCAGGTGACAGAGGGGGCAGGGGGGAGGGTCCTTATGAGCAGCACAAGTTATTTTGACTTTTAACCTAACAGCCTGTAATTTTTCTTGATGATACCATTCAAGCTGACAGCACCGTTCGGTCCGCAGGGAGACCAGATCGAAGCTATAGAAAAGATAAGCGGCGGCCTGAAAAAGGGGTGCAAGTACCAGACCCTTCTCGGCGTGACAGGTTCAGGGAAGACCTACACGATGGCCCGCGCGATCGAAGAAGCGGGGCGCCCGGCCCTTGTGATCTCCCACAACAAGACCCTCGCGGCCCAGCTGTACCGTGAGTTCACGACGTTCTTTCCGGAGAACGCCGTAGAGTATTTCGTGAGCTACTACGACTACTACCAGCCGGAGGCATACCTCCCGGCGACGGACACCTACATAGAGAAGGATTTTTCTATAAACGACGAGATAGACCGCATGCGGCTCAGCGCGACTTCGGCTCTCATGGAGCGGGAGGATGTGATCGTCGTTGCTTCGGTCTCCTGTATATACGGAGTGGGCAACCCTCGGGTATACAGGCGGATGAGGGTGGAGCTTGAGACCGGAAAGGAGTATGAGCGGGACTCTATATTAAGAAGGCTCGTGGACATTCAGTACACGAGAAACGATTACGAGCTTCAGCGGTCCACCTTCAGGGTGCGAGGCGAAGTGATCGAGATATTCCCCTCCTATTCAGGCCGTGCGGTAAGAATAGAGCTCTTCGGCGATGAAATCGAGTCGATTCACTGGTTTGATCCGCTCACTGGAGAGGTGACGGAAAAACGGGAAAGTATCATAATCTATCCTGCAACCCATTACGTCGTCGAGCAGGAATCACTGGAGAGTGCTATCGGCAGAATAGAGGAGGAGCTCGAAGAGCGGTACGCCTACCTCGTCTCGAGGAACAAGCTCCTCGAGGCTCAGAGGATAAGGAGCAGGACAGAGTACGACCTCGAGATGCTGAGGGAGGTCGGGTACTGTAACGGTATAGAGAACTATTCGAGACACATATTCGGAAGAGAGGCGGGCGAGCGTCCTATGGTGCTGCTCGATTACTTCCCGGATGATTTTATTATATTCATAGACGAATCACACGTGACGGTTCCCCAGATCGGGGGGATGTATGAGGGAGACCGATCGCGAAAGCTCTCTCTTGTGGAACACGGGTTCCGGCTTCCCTCGGCGCTGGACAACCGCCCTCTCTATTTTGAGGAGTTCGAAAACCTCGTAAACCAGGTCGTATTTGTCTCTGCGACACCAGCCGAATTTGAGAGGAGCAGGTCGCAAATAATAGCGGAGCAGGTGATCAGGCCCACAGGTCTGCTCGATCCGGAAATAGAGGTCAGGGATTCGGAGCACCAGATCGATAATCTTATCGAAGAGATACAGAAGCGGGTGAAGAGTAACGAAAGGGTCCTCGTGACGACGCTCACCAAACGGATGGCTGAGGACCTCTCGGGATTTCTCGCAAAGATCGGGATAAAGGTGACCTATCTTCACTCCGAGATAGAGACGCTAGAGAGGGTCGATATCCTCAGGGACCTCAGGGCCGGGAAGTTTGATGTGCTGGTCGGAATAAACCTGCTCCGCGAGGGCCTTGATCTTCCGGAGGTATCTCTCGTTGCGATACTGGATGCGGACAAAGTGGGCTTCTTGCGTTCATCGACCTCTCTCATTCAGACGGCGGGGAGGGCGGCTCGCCACGTGGAAGGGAAGGTTCTCATGTATGCGGACCGGATCAGCAACGCAATGCAAGAGGCGATAGATGAGACGGACAGACGAAGGGAGATACAGAGGAGTTACAACATCGAGCACGGTATAGTGCCTGAGAGCATAAAGAAGAATATTGTCGATATCCTGAAGAGGAAGAAGAAACAAAAGGAGGTGGCTTCTCAGAAGGACCTCGAGATCATTCAGAGTAGATACAATCTGCTCGATCCCTCTCAAAAAAAGAGGTACGTGCGGGAGCTGGAGGTCGAGATGCTCGAGGCATCGAAGAACCTCGATTATGAGAGAGCGATACTGCTCCGAGATGAAATTACGAGGGCGAGGGGAGGTTCGCCGGATGGGACGTAGAACAGAGAGAAAGTTGGTTTCTGCCACGCTTGCGGTTTTGTTCCTTCTTGTCCTCTCCCCGCTGTCTGCGTCTGAAGAGACCACGATCGTCATTCACGGAGAGTACCCGGTGGTTGCTGACCTGGGAGAAGGAGGGTTCGGGCAAAAGAGCCCGTTCGGGGTAAAGGACCCGGATGAAAAAGGTGCTCTCTTTGAATTCGAAGAGGACTACAGGAAGAACGCGCGTATCGCTGCTCTCCACTTTCTCAGTGCGAACATCTACGGCTACACCTTCTCCTATCGGCCGGGGAGCGCGCTCATGAAAACGGAAGAGACCTTCGATCTCGATCTCAGGGGGAAGGTAACAGAGAGCCTCGTTCTCTCCCTGGGAGACGGGGTATACGAGAACATGTATCGTGTGAAGCTCGGGTTCAGGATAACCCCCTCTGTGGAAAAGTGGCTCGGGGCATTCCGTTCGAACAACCTGAGGCTTACCGATGCCGAAGGAACCTCCGATTTCTACTCAGGCTTCCAGGGAAGGGCAGAGGCGTACCGTGAGGCCCTGAGGAATCTCGTGCTTGTTGCCGCGAAGAAAAAGCTCTCCTCCAAACCTCTCTCCATAAAGGGCGATATTCTCATCGTGGGAAATCCCGAGTTCTCGGTCGGGGCCGGGCGTCACTACTGCAGAGTTCAGGGGTATGTGAACTTTGTGGAGGTCGTCACCTACCAGTAGTTAAGGTTTTCTCAACAACCTCAATTCATTTTCATCATCTACCGCGCAATTTCATTCTCGGGATTGTAGGGACACGTTACTTAATGCAAAGATAAGTAGGGTGTTTTTTTATTCCGTTAAATAAAAACTACTATTTCAAAGAACCGGACCGACTCTCCTGCATTTGTAAAAAAAGATCAAGAGAAGTTTTTTGGGTAAAATAAAATATTTTATACTTTTTACCCATAATGATTTATAATTATTTTAAGAAGGTGGAATGAATTGAAGGAAATATTAATTAAGTTATATGAATTAAACGAGCGTTACCATGATACAAAAGAGAAAATGATCTGGCTTGGTAGTTCTCTTTACTTCATATTTTCTTTTACTATATTGATTTTTATTGTGAGCAATAAAAACTTTAAATGGCCAACGCATAATAGTATATACCTTATAATATTTCTGACGCTAATTTTTATTAATGCTTTATTATTTATATGGTTCCAAATTAAAAAGAAAAGAGCTTCTTTACAATATACTAAACAATTAGAAAGAGAACTCTCTGAATTAAAATTACAAGATGAAAATAAATTAAAAGAAATATTCAAGTGTAGAGATAAAATATTTTATGGAATGGTAACTCATCCTGAAATATTTATTATTGCACCTGTTTTCATATTTTATATTGCGCAATTAATCTTAATCATAAAACCCTTTTAGAATATTACAAATATAAGTGATCATATATTTACCTATTAAAATAGTTAAATACATTGTTATAGAATTATAGGCAGGAAAAATGGAAAAATACTATTTATGTAGTAGTTGTAAAAAGAGTACAGGAGAAATCAATACAGGGATGTACAGCGATCCTCTAGGCAGCACTTATCAACAAGATAAGTATAAAAAACATACGGTTCCAACTACTGGATATGACAAACAGTCTGTATTTATAGATTTTACTGAAACAGAATACACAGGATTAATACAAGAGGCTGTATTAAGCGGTAGTCTTGAAGTAGATGAACAAGGTCGAAAAAACATTATTTATCCAATAAGGGAAAAAATTGGTGTTCTATATAGCAAGGGAATACCTATAAGGGAACAAGACGTACTAAAAGTCGTTTGCTCCACAGATGGAGAGCGTGTCCATGGCTTTACAATAAGCTCAACCACTTTATCAACTGGAGTTTGTAAAGATTGTAACAACCCTATATACATATAAACGTTAAATTGTCATTAAAATGAGTTATCAATTAAATACAGGTATAGTTCAGATTTTATTCAATATTATAGGTGGGGCTATTGTAGTTGGCCTTATTGAAGTTGGAAGATTGATATTTCGTTATTTAAAACGTTGGAAGTTTAAACGTTTTTTCGGAAAAGATATCATAAATGCTGATACTTATATCGTACATGCTGAATTAGGACTTCCAGAAGTATTCGATAGAAATGGAGAATTGGTCCCTTATCCATATATAAAACCAGGGGCAGAGGTATTAGGATCGATATTTTAAATTAATTCTCCTATTAGTGGTTGTGAGATAAGGGCAACAAAATATTTAACTGATGTTATAAGTAAATATTCAAAAAGGTCACCCCTAGTATCTTCTGACAATGACCTGAAGGGCAGACTTGATATTTCATTTATATCACTTGGCGGGCCCTTTTCGAATTATAAAACCAGAGATGCAATGGATAATGATGGAAATAAATTGATTTACTTTGACAACAGGCGTTTTTATTCAAAAAATTCTGGTAAAAATGTTTTTAATATTCAATCTAATTTTGATTATGGAATCATTTCGAAAGTACATCCCTCTTAATTTCCAAATAGAACATGGTTTGTTTGTGCGGGGTTGGGCGAGTGGGGTACTTCAGGAGCAGCTTGGTATCTTAGCTACAAATGGAAAGAAATATATAAATATGCAAAACAAAATACTTTTTCAATTATTGTAAGAGTAAACCCCCGTCAAGACGAATCTGCCGAACCAGTCGTTCAAGTTTTAAATGAAAATGATGTTGAAGAATATACAATGCAAACTGACTCAGAATAAAAATGAACAGTACATAACACAATGTTACCGTCTAGGATGTTTATCTGCTCTCATCCAATTCGCTTAACTAAATATAAGATTAGAATATTTGAGTTATTTTATACACTCTTGTCAATAACATCTGCCACTTTTATTACACCGGAGACTGGAAGGTTATCAGGCTCATAAGGGTTAATAAATTCATTAATAGTTTCGATTGAACTTGGGACTGTAGCCATCTCATACACCTTTTGAATTTGTGGTATTACCAGCAATTTATTAGAAAGATCTTCTTTGATTGTATCTTGTTTTGACTCCCTTAAAACTGAAGGGTCTGCATTCTTATAGTAGGTTGGATACAATTCATAACAATTTATTGCTTTATTATTATTTATGTTTTTCAATTTTTTTTCCAATGGGGTGCAAAGTTTTTTGAATTCATTTTTTATTATCTTGCTGTATATATCATTAGTCATCAAACACCAATTAACCTTACCAGATTCAGATAATTTTGTCTGTAATCTGCACGCTATATTTATAGCTCTTCCTATATATTCAGTTGGCTTCCTATTTAATTTAATTTCTAGTAACTCCCCTTTATCTAACCCTATAGTGATTCCTTCTTTGAGATCTTCTGCTGTTTGTATATATTCATGTCTAAAATTTTCAAGTAGACTTTTACAATTTTCAGTTAAGCTAACTACAAATAGTAATATTTTATCGATTTTGGTTTCTTCAGGGAAAAGCAGTATATAACCATCCCCAAGAAATTTATAAATATCAAATTCATATCGTGAGCAATTTTCTTCTAAAAAATCTGTTACTTTTTTTATAAGGTTTTTATATTCATCTGTCATGTTTCTTATTTTTAAATCCTCTAAAAATAATGTAGAAGAGCATATATCAAAAACGAGGACAGTTTTTTTTACCATATTAATTTCCTTTTCAATTTTGTTAAAAATATTCTATTAATTATCTCGATTGTCAAGTTATTGTATATTTTTACATTTTTACTCAACTCAATTTTATCTCGATTATTTTGATGTTAATAAGATCTTAAATACATAAGTGTTCTGTGTCTTATATTTATTAAAGATTTATAGCCTTATATTCATAAAAAAATAACCCCACAGTGAACATTACATCTACTGCTGAGCAAATGGATGAACAAAAAATTTATCAGCAGCTCTCGGTTAAAGAACGAAGATCCTACGAAGAAGAATCATACGGGATAACGATCATCGAGTCACAGAGGTTTTTTTCAGGATGAGGGTTGACACATCCCTCCCGTAGTGTACTGTAAGGGCATTGGGACATACGGACAGGGCAAAAGAGTGTGGAAGGGTGATCCTCCTTTGTCATGCAAAAAAAGAATCCACTCTATGCCTGTAAACAGTACGCTGCCCGATGAGTAATAGTGTGACCTTTCCAATCCCGCAATCCGCTCTCTCTTCTGAGCTGCGGGGAACACGCCGCCCAAAAACCGTTGTCTTTCATGATGGAACGCTTTACATTTTGCCCTGGTTCTATCTCGTGTTGTAAAGAGAGGCTGATTTGGAGCTGAAGTCGTTTCTTGAGCTACTTCGAGAGGACGAGCGCTTCATAAGCAACGTAACCTACTGGGGTGTAAAAAAGAGCATTCCCGCCTCGTACAGCCCCATACCTGAGGGGATTAACCCCGGTCTCTTGACCTATCTCAGGGAAGCGGGGATAACCAGGCTCTACTCTCACCAGAAGAGGGCATACGACCTCATAAAAGCGGGAAAGGATGTTGTGCTTACAACGCCGACGGCCTCAGGGAAAAGTCTCGCCTACAACCTCCCTGTTCTCGACGACCTCCTCAAAGACCCTGACGCCAAGGCGCTCTACCTCTTTCCGACAAAGGCACTGAGCCAGGACCAGGTGAAGGTCCTCGAGGGGTTTTCTCTGGAGGACGTCCGGCTTTACATATACGATGGAGACACTCCCTCTTCGATCCGCCAGGCCGCGAGGAGGAACGGGAGACTCATCGTCACGAATCCGGACATGCTGCATACCGGTATCCTTCCGAACCATCCGAAATGGGTGAAGATCTTCGACGGACTGAAGTACATAATCCTGGATGAGCTCCACACATACAGAGGGGTCTTCGGTTCTCACCTCTCACACGTCATGAGACGGCTTCTGCGTGTGGCGAGTTTTTACAACTCTCACCCTGTTTTTATCGCATCATCGGCGACGATCGCGAATCCGGACGACCTTTTTTTCAGGATCACAGGCCGAAAACCCGTACTCATCGACCGAAACGGCGCTCCGTCCGGCGAGAAGCACTACATAATCTATAATCCGCCTCTCGTGAACAAAGAGCAGGGAATCAGGAGAGGGGTCGTTCTGGAATCGGTCGGTGTTGCGAGACGTTTCATCGAGAACGACCTGGCAACGATAGTCTTTGCCAGAAGCCGCCTCAATACGGAGGTGATCCTCTCCTATCTCAAGCAGTGGATACCGAAGAAAAAGAAAAAAATCGCCGGATACAGGGGAGGGTATCTGCCGAACGAGCGCAGGGCCATTGAGCAGGGCCTGAGAGGAGGGGAGCTGAAAGGGGTGGTATCGACGAACGCGCTGGAGCTCGGGATCGATATAGGCTCGCTCGATGTGAGTATCATGGCCGGCTACCCGGGAACCGTGGCGTCCTTCCATCAGCAGTCCGGGAGGAGCGGGAGAACCGACAGAACGAGCGTCTCGGTCCTCATAGCATCGAACGCGCCTCTCGATCAGTACATCGCGCAGCATCCGGAGTACCTCATAGAAAGCTCACCGGAATCCGCCCTCGTAAACCCGCAGAACGTGTATATCCTCGTCGATCAGGTGAAGTGCGCCGCGTTTGAGCTCCCGTTCAAGAGAGATGAGGAGTACGGCGGCGAGGAGATACAGGATGTGCTCGAGTATCTCGAAGAGAAGGATGTGCTCCACGAGGAGGCGGACGTGTATCACTGGCAGGAACGAAGCTACCCTGCGGAGAACGTTTCCCTCAGGAGCGCCGATGTGGGGAACTTCGTAATAATCGACAAAACCCGCGGGGCACGGCGGGTGATAGGAGAGATGGACCGGTCGAGCGTCCCGATGATGCTCCACGAGAACGCGATCTACATCCACGGGAGCGCGCAGTACACGGTGACCGGTGTTGAGTGGGACAAGAGGACGGTGTGGGTCGAGCAGTCCGCAGTGAACTACTATACCGACGCCGATACGAAGACCGATATAAAGATACTCGAGAAAAACCAGGAGGAGGACCTTCCTTCCTACGAGGCGATGCTCTGCGATGTGCTCGTTCGTACGGTTGCGTTCAAGTACAAGAAGATCAAGTTCGGTACTCACGAGAACGTCGGGTACGGGGACATCAATCTTCCTCCCACGGAGATCCACACGAGGAGTCTCGTCCTTTCCTTTAAAGAGGAGCTTTTTTCCGGGCTCAGCAGGGACGAGAGCGAGGGCCTGCTTCTCGCCGTATCCAATCTCCTCAAGAACATCAGCTCCCTGTTCGTCATGACCGACCCTCGGGATATCGGCTCGGCCGAGAACCTCAAGCAGCAGAATATCGGCCTCCCGACTGTCTTCCTCTACGACCGCTACCCCGGCGGCGTCGGGCTTGCGGACCGTCTCTTCGAGACAAAGCACAGGATACTGCAGGCCGCTCACGAAAGAGTGGTCGAGTGCGGGTGCCCGGAGGGGTGCCCTTCGTGCGTGGGTCCCGATCGCTTCAACAAGAAACTCACGGCGAAATTTCTGAAAAGCCTCTTGGAGCACGGTATCACCCTCGTTGAGAATGAAGAGTAGGCCCCGGAGCTTTTATGAAGCGACTGGAGATATTCGATAGAACGAGATCGACTCCCCCCCGCGAGCGGACAAGGCGAGAAGGCAGGCGGGATGATGCTTCTCTCATGTCACTCGCAGGCAGGCTCGAAGGCAGAGTCGTAAAGGAGGGTCCGCTTTCTCTCATCGAGGTCGAGCACACGATCGGCAAGGACCATATGCACGGGAACGTGCGGCTCGGAGACATAGAGGGCGTAGAGAAAACGCCGCTTGCCGTTCTCTTTCCGTCGGTGAGCGACCCTGAGGGCCTGCTTCATCAAAAAAGGTTTCTCTTCTTCGATATCGAGACGACAGGGCTCTCGACAGGTGCAGGCACGAAGTTTTTCCTCATCGGGATGCTGAAAGTCGCCCCCGGGGAGATCAGGCTGCTCCAGTATTTTCTCACAAACCTCCGATCAGAACCGTTCTTTCTGAGGAGGGTGAAAGAAAAGCTCGGCGGCGATGACGTGCTCGCTTCCTATAACGGAAAGAGCTTCGACTACAACGTGATGCGTAACCGATACATCCTTAACGGTCTCGATCTGGATGAAAAACAGCGGGTTCACCTCGATCTCCTCTACCCTTCGAGAAGACTGTGGAAAGGTTTTTATCCTGACTTTACACTGGGGACCGTGGAGCGCGCAGTTCTCGGGTTCAGGCGCGGGATCGACATCCCCGGTGAGAGAATACCCGATGTCTACTCCAGCTACCTCAGAGAAGGTCATGCGGGAGACGATCTCTACACTGTTTTTATCCACAACAAAAACGACCTTCTCTCACTTCTGGCGCTGCTGCTGCGGCAGGTAGATACGGTTCATGAGGGGATGGGGCCGGGGGGCGGCAGTCTGGCATTCAACCATATAACACTTTCGGACATGCTCTTCCGGTCGGGTTTCGTCGAGGAGGCGAGGAGGGTTCTTGTCTCCCGTCCTGACGACGCAGAGGCGGCTAAAAGACTCGGGCTTTTTTACAAGAGGGAGCGCTCATACAGTAATGCGCTGGACCATTTCAGCAGGGCCGTGAGAAAGGTAAAAGCGGTCGGGGATTATGTGTTTCTCTGTACGGAGATCGCCAAGATTTACGAGCATGCACTGAAGGATTACAAGGCCGCTCTCTCGATTGCCGTAAAGGCGCAGGAGCGCCTTCTCAGGAGCGGTGTCTTCTATCCTGACAAAAGAGGTGCCGTGTGCAGCGATATATTGGCTCTGGAGAAAAGAATCAGGAGGCTCGAGAAAAAGATAGAAAAAAACAAAACAGGAGGAGAGCAGGGTGGAGTACCGAGTAGGAGAATCGACAGTCATCTTCAGTGAGTTCTTTCGAGTCGAGAAGGCGCTTGTTGCTTGGGAGAGGTGGGACGGTCGTATGGGGGAAGAGGTGGCGAGGTACGTGGTGCGAAGGGGTGACTCCGTCGGTATCCTCCCGGTATGCGATGACGGGGGAGAGGTCGTTCTCGTGAGGCAGTTTCGGTATCCTGCGTGCGGCAAAGGCGGTGACGGCTACCTCTGGGAGATACCCGCCGGCATGCTCGATGACGGGGAGGACCGTGAACAGGCTGCACGTCGCGAGCTTATCGAGGAGATCGGAGTAGCCCCGGAAAGCCTGCGGTATCTTTTATCTTTTTTCCTTTCGCCTGGCGCAATCGATGAAAAGTTTCACCTTTTCTTCGCTTCGATTCCGAAAGGGAGTTCGATGGGGAGAGTGGGGGGAACCCCCCACGAACAGGAGGACCTTCTAATTGGGAAATTTGAAAAAAAGCGGCTCTTGAGGATGATAAAGAATGGAGAAATCATCGATGCAAAGACCATTGCTTCGATCCTCTTCTACTTCAGCGGCGGCATATAGAATCGTAGACAGCTCACCCTGTTAGCAGGGTGAGCCTGTCAAGCAGGGTGACCCTGTTTATGGAAGGGTTTCGCATTCATCTGCATACAGGGGAATTTGAGCGGAGGCGCCTGCAGGCCCCGGCTTTCCGGTAAAAGAGGTGGAGAGGGCGGCTTTTTGGGGGGTGAGTCAGAAAGAAAGCCGACCATAAACTTTTTAGTGTGGTTTTCTAAACAATTGCATAGCAAGGGTTTTAAATGATGATTTTGCATCTGTAAAAAATAAAGTTTACGGTGAACAAAGCGCATAAATACCCATTCCTTCGTAAAGGAATGGGTATTGACCTTCCTATTACGATTGCTCATAAGGAATGGGGGCTAGGTTTCTTCTGGCATATAAAACCGGCGCAGAAATCTCAGTCATCATCCTGATAAAAAACTTTAGGATTTGTGCTGCCTGACGGGAGCTTTAATCTTCCCGTCCGGTGATGAACCTCATTAGTCCATATCACGCATTACGACGGGGCTTTAATGCGGTTTTCTCATAGATTTCATAGAAATCAGATTGCATAGCAATAGATTTAGATGATGACTTGGCAGCTGTAAAAATAATATTTACAGTGAGAAAAGCGCTAAAACCCCCATTTCTGTGGGAGAAATGGGGGTTAATCTTTCCTGCCGTTGATGATCTCTGAGGCGAGTACAAAACGGTATCCCCTGTTCCTGAAGTGGGAGATATATTCCGGCAGTATGAGGCTCATCCTGTCGGACTTTCTCGATGTGCCGAGATGTGCAATCGCTATCGTTCCGTTGAGTCCATTGGGATCGGCGAGCTCCCACTCTTTCATCCGTGCAAGCATCTCCTGCGAACTGTAGTAGTAGGGATTCTTCTCTCTGCCGTACTTGCCTGTGTCCTTGTCTCTCGTCCACAGATACCGTTTTGTTACGTAATCGTAGAAGTCGAGCGGGCCCATCCGGTTTGCAGACCAGAAGACATGAACGGGGTACCCGCACGCTGCGGCCGCCTTGAGGACCCTTTCGTCGATCTCTCCGTATGGGGCCCTCCAGAGCGGTGAAAGTACGATCCCGGTCTCTCTGTATACCCTGTCCTCGACCGCCTTCAGCTCACGCTTTATGTTGATCTCGTCGATTACATCGTTCGAAAGATAGGTAAAGCTCAACCTGCTTCGTTTTGAAGTTTCATACAGAGAACGTTTAAGGTTATAGTGAGACCAGGTATGGTTGCCGAATTCGCATCCGATCTCACCCAGTTTTCCGATATAATTGAGGTTCCGTGGGCTGAAGAGAGCACCGTGTCGGTCGGCTGGCATCTCGTTTGATATAAATACGGTCGCTCTTAAAGAAAACCTCTTTAATATCGAGTAGATAACCGGAAGATCGTCGCCCGTGCCGAGATCGAAGGTGAGTGCCGTCTCCCTGAAGCCCGTGTCGCCTCTCGTGATATTCCTGTATTGGGTATAGATCGAGTCGATCTTCCGGGAGCTTCTTTCGACCTCATCTGTAAGGTCGAAATCGACGATACGGCTATCCTCCACTTTGAGCTTACCGATCATGTCCTCGTAAGCCCTTATCTGGCCCTCATACTCGAGCCCTTGATTTGAGAGCTCGTCTATCTTTGTGTGGAGACTCTGTATGTTGCTGCGGTATTCGAAGATCTCGTTCTGCATCGTTTCCATGCGGGTCTTCAGGAATGTCGGATAGAACACGATAGAGAAGGTTCCTACTACGGAGAGGATCGCGATGAAGAGGATAAGAGATCTCCTCGCAAGGACTCTCGCCTTTACCCGTTTGTAGTCCTGCTTCGCGGAGCTGTAGAGGAGCTGATAGAGCTGGTCCGGATCTGGCCGCTCGATTTCGAGCTCTGAAGACGGTGCCTTGAGGTTGTATGACATTCTGATCTACATCTTGCTCCTTTTGATCTCAACTATCCTGCGTTTTACAGGCAGCCATTTTTTATTATACTGTTCTGCGAGATCGTAGATCTCGAGGTCTGATGCCTGTTTCCGTACCCTTACAGGGGTTGAATACGTCTCGGACTTGAACCCTTTCAGCATTACTCCCACGCTGCTTGAGACATGTCGATTGAAAAACCTTCTGAAGAGGGTCGCCACCGCGACGATCACCGCAACAATCATCGAGTATACGAGGAGATTGATAAAGGCCTGCAGCTTTGTTCGGTCTTTTGTACTGAATGTTATCTCATACCCGCCGAGCGAGCTCGTAAAGAAATCATCGGAGAGGAAATGGGAATCGAACTGTTCTATGTCGATGCTCGCATAGAGAACCTGAGCCCCTTGCTCTACGAACAGCACAGAATCCGTTCCAGACATGATGAGGTCGAACCTGGGGCTGTCCTCGCCTCTGATATAGTTCTCGACAATCTTCTCCGCTTCCAGGGCTCTCGATTGTATCACGTTCCCGCTGTCCACGAACGAAAATCCGATGAGAGCCAGGATCATGACAGAGATTACAATAACAAGAACACGCGCCACATAGCGTGAAGTCATGTTATAGCGTGCTTTTGTCTTGCCGAAGAGCTTCAGGGTCCTCAGGAAACGGAGGATCCGCACCGCCCTGATGGCCTTTAACGCTTTGAGGAAGCTGAGGGCGCCCAAGGGGGCAAAGAACCCTACAGAGCCTGAAAAGTAGGTCGTGTATACAAGAGGTCCGGACACAAAAAGCAGAAGCGGAATGGAGCTCAAGAGGTCTACGAACCCGAACTCCCTCACGAGATAGGTCCCGGCCCCTCCCCTCGCGCGTGCACGGCCGAGGCGGACTATAAACTCTACAGTGAACACGAGGTCGAACCCGAAACCTGCGAGGAGGAGTATCTTCCTCCAGTCCACCCTGTAGTTCATGAAGGCAAATAACTCTTCCGCATAGGTCTGTAGTATCACAAGTATTATGAGGATAAAAAAGAGACCCTCAAAGAATCTCCCGAGATAGCTCTTTTCGTTCATCGGCTTTTACTCCCTCCTACCGTGTTATGAGGATGTCCAGAAACTCCCTGGAAAACCTCAACTGGGGGTGCTGATAATGTATAGTATAGTACTCTGTTTGAATTTCGGCATAATGGAAAAGTTCTCTTATCGATATATAGCCGTCGGCGTTTTTATCCGCCGTGAGGTCGGAGAGGCCGTCGATCAGAAAGTAGGTAAAGGCCCCGTGCTGCAAATTGTCATATTCAAAGGAGTCCTCATCCTCCCCTGAGGCGGCCAGTACCGGGATGTTCACGATATCGAGGTCACCGCTCGAACCGGTTCCCCTTGTTCCTGCCGTATCAATGTACCTTGACCGCATACCGCTTCCTTCTGCAAGAGAGGATGCAATGAACCCTCCGCTGTTGCAGGAGTCGAATATGAAAACGCCCTTTTCGGTCCTGCACCGGGATACGGCAGTACCGAGCTCGTCGTCAAGGAGGAGCGTGGAGATGTTATCGAAATCAAAATCGACCGGTACTATTGCCTCATCGCTGCCGTCGCTCTCGTCTCCGCCCGAGTCTGAGATATATGTGCCGTGCCCTGAATAGTATATGAGTATGTAGTCGCCTGCGCCGCACCTTTCTGCAATCGACTGTACCTCAGAGAGGATCCTGTCTTTTGTCGCCTCGCCGTTGAGGAGCAGGGTGATCTCTTCATCCTTCCACCCGTGCTGCAGAAGAGCCTGGCGCATGCCGTTCGCGTCGCTCACACACCATTTGAGGTCGGGGACATTATCATCGATGTACATATCAATGCCTACTATGAGCGCATGGAACGCCGTGCCATCCCCTGTGCCGAGGAGCGAGCATCCTGCGAGAAACAGAAGAGCTGCACAGAGGAATGTCAGAATTTTTATCATTTGATATCATTCCTTACGTTCGATCTGAGGAGAAGAGGAGTAGTCGCAAAAAGTTTGATACTCTCATAGGATTGAAAAGCTTCGTCAAAGACGTGGCTGTATGAGATATAGATTCCTCTTACGAATCCCTCTTTGAACTCTATTCCGGCTCTGGCTGCTACGGCAGGCCGGGAGGCTGTATCGTACTCAGAGAAGGAGTGGAAAATACCGCCTCCTATGAAGATCGCATAGTCGACGACTCCTCCCGGAAATAGGAGGCCGAGCTCAGGTATTAGGCCGATGGTTCCGAACGAGTCGTAGTAGTAGTAGCCCTTGTAGTCCGATCTCAACGTATAGGAAAGAGACACCTCTAAAGAAAAAAAGAACCGATGTATGAGCTCTACACGCGGAACTATGGAGAAGCCGAAAAAAGGGACTGCCTTGAGGCTGTACGTCTCTCCCTCGAGATCGAGAAGTCGCACGCCACCCGAAAGGGCGGCGTCTATGGAGACCTCTTTTTTCTCGTCGGCCCCTGCCGCAGTCATCGTTGTCAGTCCGAGCATTATCGATAGAAGGAGAGAAAAAAGCAGCTTTTTTCCGATGCTGGTCATATTTTCCCCGATCGTTTGAAAGATCATTCCTGAAGCCGGCGTCTCAGGATGTCCACCGCTTCGACGGCATTTTCCGCACCGAGAATCCGGTCTTCTCTCCTCGTATCGAGCGAGCGGCCGGCAAACTCGGCTGATATGCCCTCTATGCCCCGGATCACGACGATCGGTTTTCCGTACTGCCACGCCATGGAGAGCTCACTCAGGGTCCCGCTGCCTCCGGAGATAGCGATGGCACCGTCGCAGGCACAGGCGATGATGAAGTTTCGGGAGAAACCGACGCCTGTCGGAATAACGATATCGACCCACTTGTTTGCGTCCCGCTTCGATGCGCCCGGGAGTATTCCAATAATCCTTCCGGAGTCCGGGCCTGCGGCGCTCTCGGCACCCCTGCATGCCGCCTCCATTATACCTGAGAGGCCCCCGCAGATGAGAGAAAAACCGGCCTTCATGATCTGTTTTCCGGCGTCGAATGCGATCTCGAGTGCTTTGCTGTCTGCCTCGGAAGATCCGATAACAGCTATCAGAGTTTTCATCGCCCCCCCACTTTCGAATAGTTACACATCTGTGTGATCGCTGAAGCTTATTTTAATTTTACCCTTTAGAAGCGATAGGACAAGAAAAAACCTTCAAAATAAGCTGTTTCTTAAGTCATTGTCAAGCAATAAATTATATCGCATTGACTTAATTGTCAAAATAGAGTATTATTATAGTGGGAAATGAAAAAGGTTGGAGGGGTAGAGTACAAGGTATGTATAAGGTTGGTACAAACGTAGTCTATCCTCTTCACGGCGTCGGAATGATCTCGAGCATTGAAGACAAAACAGTGCTCGGAGAAACGAGATCGTACTACATAATCAAGCTTGCAATATCGGACATGACGGTCATGATACCGACACACAAGTCCGACGATCTCGGTCTTAGGCTTGTAGTATCATCCAAGGATGTGAAGCAGGCCCTGAAGCTCATTGAAGAGGATTCTGTGCAGACGGATGAAGACTGGAAGGCCCGGTATCAGCACAATTTTGAAAAAATAAAGAGCGGGTCGATATTCGATGTCGCAGAGGTTGTCCGAAACCTATTTCACAGGAACAGGATAAAGGAGCTTTCTATTATGGAGAAGAAACTCTACGAGAATGCGTATCGGCTCCTGATAGATGAGATATCGATTGTCAATGAGATGGAAAAGGAAAAAGTACAGAGTATTGTTGCAGAAAAGCTCATGAAATCTGAGGCGTAGCGGTTTTATCCACATATATACTCCAGTCATAATCGAACTTTTTAAATATAAAGGTGAAGCTGAGGGGGGAGTACGTTATGGCGTACCATGATACTCCTGCTTTGAGGGGTCACCGTAGAGGAGGGGCGTTTGATCGTCAGAATCGTATTCATAGTTATTGCAGTAGCGGTCTCTTTTGTCTTCAACATCAAAGGGCCTAGACTTTGGCTCTATCCGCTTGCCGTTCTCCTCGTCTCCGGAGCTATAGTCGGTTTCGAGGTGTTTGCCAAGAGCTTTCAGAAGGAGAATGTTACAAAGATATTCAAGGGATTCGTCATCGGGCTTATTCTGGGGGCTGCTTTCAGTGCGATTGCCCGTTCATTCGGTATGGAGGTCACGCTGTTCTACAGGGCTGTCATCTACCTCTGTACCCTCTATCTGGGGATAGCTCTCTTTTCACAGCTCGATCTGGGAGGTGGGTTGGCACAGCCTCCTGTCCGGAAGGGTACGGCTCCCGAAAGCCTGAAGATCCTTGATACGAGCGTGATAATAGACGGGCGTATAGCGGACATCATAGAGACAAAGTTCATCGAAGGAGTCCTCATTGTTCCGAAGTTCGTGCTGGACGAGCTGCAGCAGATTGCAGACTCGTCAGATTCCGTCAAGCGGTCGAGGGGAAGACGCGGTCTGGATGTTCTGAACCGGATGAGAAAGAACAAGGACATCATGCTGAGGATCACGGATAAGGACTTTCCGGAGATTCCGGATGTTGATTCAAAGCTCGTGAAGCTCGGAAAATCGCTGGATGCAAAGGTCATAACGAACGATTTCAACCTGTTCAAAGTGGCCGAGATCCAGGGCGTCGAGGTCCTCAACATAAATCTTCTCACAAATGCGCTGAAACCCGTAGTGCTGCCGGGTGAGAAGATGAAGATCGTTGTAATAAAAGAGGGAAAAGATCCCGGGCAGGGTATCGGGTACCTCGATGACGGAACCATGGTCGTGGTGGATTCGGGCAAGCGATATGTCGGCGAGCAGATAGAGGTGACCGTGACGAGCGTCCTCCAGACTCCCGCAGGAAGGATGATTTTTGCAAAGTATGAAGGGGAGTGAGCGGGGCACGCTCTATGTGGTGAGCACACCGATAGGGAACCTGAAGGACGTGACATTCAGAGCTGTTGAGGTGCTCGGAAGCGTGCACTATATCGCCTGCGAGGACACGAGGGTCACGCTGAAGCTTTTGAACAGATATGAGATATCCAAGCCGCTCATCTCGTATCATTCGAAGAGCAGGGGTTCAATAGCGGCCCGGATAGAAAAGCTCGTACGAGAGGGCATGGATGTTGCTCTTGTAACGGACAGCGGCACACCGGGTGTTTCCGATCCCGGTAACGAGCTTGTAGCGCGGATACTGGAAAGCGGGATGGAGGTGGTGCCGATACCCGGTCCAAGTGCCGTCCATGCGGCGCTCGTTGGGGCCGGTATTCGTTTTTCCGAGTATACGTATCTCGGGTTCCTCTCAGCGAAACGTTCGAGGAGGAGAAAAAAACTCGAAGTCCTGAAAGGCCTCGATACCGTTTTTGTGATCTTTGAATCACCCTACCGTATTGAAGGGTTTCTGAACGACGTTCTCGAGATTTTCGGAGATGTGACGATATATCTCGCTAAAGAGATGACGAAGAAGTTCGAAAAGTACTACAGGGGAAAGGTGAGTGACGTCAAAGAGAGGCTTCGGGCCGACGGGCCGAGGGGAGAGTACACCGTCGTGGTGGACAACAGAAGGTAATTTTGTTGGGAGGTGGAGTGCTTAACAGCTTAAGTTTGTTCTCTTTGTATCCGATATAACTTTATGAGGGAAGGAGTAGAGAGAGATGACTATTGACAAGATAGGGCCGCTTAACAAGATACTGAAGACGCAGAGTGATATACAGGTAAAGAAGAGCAACGGGGTGTCCAAGAAGGACAGGGTCGAGCTCTCTACTGAAGCGAAGCGAATGGCAGAGCTCTCTCAGGTCGAAGCAAAGGCGAAGGCTGCTCCCGATATAAGGAAGGAGCTGACCCCCCAGCGGATAAAGGAACTTCGAGATAAACTGGAAAACCCAGATGCCTACCTCACGAAGGAAGTGGCTGAGAAAATCGCCGAGAAGGTTGCGGAGTCTTTCGGGATTACGTAACTCTATTCTTTTCTATTTGATGATCGTACTGTTGTAGAATTCAGAAGGCGGAGGTATGCTCCGTCTTTTTTTGCTAAAAGGCTCGGTGAAATCATGATATTCAGCGGGCGGTCAAATACCGTACATGCTCGAAGGTTAATAACGGCGGGCAAAAACGCGAATCGGAGACTTTAGAGTTGAAGGTATTTGAGTTTACAATCCCCACCAAGGTCCAGTTCGGAATCGATTCGATTGCTCGGCTCGGATACTGGGCACACGGACTCGGCGACAGGGCCCTCATTGTAACGGAAAATTTGCTGACTCAGGACGGCACGATCTCGAATATCGAGAGCATACTGAAGGGAAAGGGAATCGAAGCGATTCCGTATGATGCGATATTTCCCAATGCTACCTCGGAAACCATCGATGAGATCGCGCTCATAGCCAGAAAATCGAAGGCGAATGTCGTAGTGGGAGTAGGAGGGTCACGGGCCTGTAACATAGCAAAGATCGTCTCCTTTCTCGCGAAAAACGAGGGTGACGTCTCCGATTATGTCCACGGAAAAGAGGGGAACGGAGAAAGGGTATCGTACATCGAAGTACCGACGACCTTTCGGGAAGTGTACGCCCTCACATCGTCGGCCTTTCTCACAGACGTCTTCGACCAGAAAAACAAGGTTCTCACAGCGAGCGGTATGGGAACCGATATCCTCGTCGTGGACCCTGTGCTGCTTTCCGGATTGCCCGTAAAATCCGCTGTATATACGGCTCTCGATATACTGGCCCTTTCCATAGAGGGCTATATCTCGCTGAAGGTGAATCCCCTCGTCGAACCGGTGCTTTTACGCGGCGTGGAAATCGTGTACACGAACCTCACGAACTACATAAAGAACCCTCTCGACGTTTCGACGCGGGAGAGGTTGTGCACCGCCGGTCTGTTTACATCTATAGCAAATATCATCACAGGGTTCGGGCTGAGTTTCGCTCTCGCAATGGGAATGAACGGAAAGAACAGGGTTTCGAAAGCGATAACGAGCTCCATCCTTCTTCCCTATATGATGGAGTACAACCTGTCGGTAGCTGCGGCTCGATTCGCAAAAATAGCCCGAGTCATGGGAAAGGATGTCGGGAATGTTCCCGAAACAGAAGCCGCCTCGAGAGCGGTAGAGGCACTGCGGGAGCTCAAAGAGGGTCTCGGAATCGATCTCGTGATGAGGATAGGTGAGCTCGGACTCGAGAAGGACGATCTTGCCGAAGCGGCTGAGGTGGCGATCAGGTTCGAGGACATAAACAGCATACCCCGAAGGGCCTCGTTCGAGAACCTGATGGA
>Ga0307380_10001081_pt1 | contig 40985 bp, 38 predicted proteins | sample UN3MG_FD_202239 | JGI IMG/M metagenome (GOLD analysis project Ga0307380, IMG submission 202239) | Soil microbial communities from Risofladan, Vaasa, Finland - UN-3 | ecosystem: Environmental > Terrestrial > Soil > Coastal area > Acid sulfate soil | place: Finland: Risofladan, Vaasa | collected...
GTTGGGGCAGCGGCTCGGTCACGCTTACCGGCATCAAGGCGAAGCGCGGCGAGCGGCAACGCGCCTCGGTGCCCTAGCTCAATACGGCGTGCCTTCGACATGCCGCTTGTTGCACTGCCGTCCGTGCAGCCACACGGGACGCGCACGCGCCGTCATCCAGAGAACGGAGTATAGAGGTGATGGGCGACATCCGACCCAATCTCGAATCCAACAGGAGGGCGCGTGATGGCTTGGTACGATTGGGTCCTCTGGCTCGGCATCCTGTACATGTTCCTGGGGACCGACTTCACGCTGAACTGGCTCGGCGGGTTCGCGTTTGGCCGGCGCCTTGACCGCAACTCGCCCCGTTTCATTGAGCGCGTCTATTACCGCGTCTGGGCCTCGACCGACCCGAACGCGCGGGCCGATCGTATTGACGGTCCGGCCCGAATCCTCGCGCCCTGGGTGACGGCGCTCAATGTCACGAACGCCTTGGTGACCTGCACGATCGAGATCCTGCTGCTCTACGGCATGCTCCAGGACCCTGTACCGCCTTATGTGATGCCGGCGGCCTTCGCCTTTCTGTTGCGCGCGGTGATCGAGATCGTCTATGGCGCGCAGCTGATCTGGGGTCCGGCGCGACTGCGTGGCGCGGCGCTTGCCAACTATCTGGTGATCGGTCTCGTGCCCCAGGTCCTGATTCCGTGCCTGGTCGCGCTTCGCTTTTCGGGCATGGGGGTCACGCCGTTATCGCTGTTGATCTTCATCGGGACGCCGGTAGCGATTCTCGCCTGGACGGCGATGGTCTATCGCAACAACCCGGTGCCGGCTCTGGAGGCGAGGAAAAGCTAGAGCGCCTGAGTCTCGAACAGGCGGTCGATGTCGCCGTCCCACGGGCCCCGATAGGCGTCCACGAGTAGGTCGGCGGGGGACTTTCCCTCCTCGAGGATCTCCCACAGGCGCTTGAGTGAGCGCGTCTCGTCCTCGCCGTTGTCATTGAGCCGCGCGCGCCGCTTCAACCCTGCTTGCGCCAACGTCAGGACCTCGCGGGCCACAGGGAGGAGGGTGCGGCCGCGGAACGGCGTGGCGAGCCCGAGGCGCGGGACCGTGTCGCGCATGACCTGCCGCTCCTCTGCCGTCCAATCGGCGATGAGGGAAGCGGCGCCGTCGAGCGCCGCGCGGTCATAGAGGAGCCCCGTCCACAAACCAGGCAGCGCCACGAGCTCGCGGAATTGCCCGGCGTCGGCGCCGCGCATTTCGAGAAAGCGCTTGAGGCGCACTTCCGGGAACAGCGTGGAGAGATGGTCGACCCAGTCGTCCATGGTCGGCCTGACGCCCGGGAGCGCGTTGAGCTTGCCGGCCAGGAAATCCCTGAACGACGCGCCGGCCACGTCGATGTAGCGGTCGTCGCGATAGACGAAATACATCGGCACATCGAGCGCGTAGTCCACGTAGCGCTCGAAACCCATACCGTCTTCAAAGGCAAAGGGCAGCATGCCGGTGCGGTCGGGATCGGTGTCGCGCCAAACTTCCGCGCGATAGGACTGGAAGCCGTTGGGCTTGCCTTCGGTGAACGGCGAGTTGGCGAACAGCGCCGTCGCCACCGGCTGGAGCGCGAGCGCGACGCGCAGCTTCTGCACCATGTCGGCCTCGTCGCCGAAATCCATGTTCACCTGAACCGTGGCGGTACGGAACATCATGTCGAGGCCGTGGCCACCGCGCGTCGGCATATACCGCATCATAATGCGGTAGCGTTCCTTGGGCACCAGCGACAACTCGTCCAGCGTCCATGTCGGCGAGAAGCCGAGCCCCAAGAACCCGATGCCGAGTTCGCGTGCCACCTCGCCGACTTGGGAAAGATGCTGGCGAAGCTCCTCCTCGGTCTCATGAATGGTCGCCAGCGGCGCACCGGACAGCTCGAGTTGCCCACCCGGCTCCAGGCTGATGGTGCCGCCCTTGGGGCAGTCTAGGCAGGACAGCGCGATGACGTTGCCGTTCTCGCGGATGGGCTGCCAGCCAAAGCGCTGATGATGCGCGTCGAGCAGCGCGCCGATGCCACGGTCGCCGTAGTAAGGGACCGGCGAATGATCCTTGACGTTGAAGCCGAACTTCTCGTGCTCGGTGCCGATCGACCAGTCGGTCTCCGGCTTCGACCCCGCCTCGAGATAGGTGACGAGCTCGTCGCGCGACTCGACGATGGGGCTCTGTGGCCCACTCACGCGTGTCGACATCGAGAAGACTCCGCTTGGATCGGGGGGACTGGCCCTTAGGAGGCGAGGCTAAGGTCCCGAGGTAAAGGGGACCTCTATATCGCGCGGGGCGCGAGGCCGGGCAAGGGGATCAAAAGGCCAATCACGCAATGCTGACTGGGCCCTCCCCTGACCAAATGGGGCCCTGGGCGGAAATGCCTCACACCATCATCCGGTGGTAGAGGTCGAACATGATCCACAAGCTGCCGCCGACCATGATGAAAATCAGCACGCAGGCGAAGGCGAGCGCGATCAGATTCTCCTTTGGCGTTGAGGCGAAGTCGATATGCAAGAAGAAGCGCAGATGCACGAAAATCTGGATCACGGCGACGACGACAATGACCCCGAGCGTCGTGGACCGATCGAGCGCTCCGGTGGCCACGAGCCCAAAGGGGATCGCCGTCAAGGTCAGCGCGAGGACGATGCCGATCAGATACGGGGTAATGGTCCGCTCAATCGGAATTCCAGAGGCATCTTCCATCATAGTAACCCTGGTAGATAGACGACCGAAAAGATGACGACCCAGATGATGTCGAGGAAATGCCAGAACAGGCCGAGCCGCATCAGCCGCGAGGCGACTGGCGCGGTCAGTCCTTTGAACAAGACCTGTCCGATCATCACCGCGATCCACAAAAGGCCGACGCTCACATGCAGGCCGTGGGTGCCGACCAGCGTGAAGAAGCTGGAGAGGAAACCGCTGCGGTCGGGCCCCGCGCCCTCAGCGATCATGCCGCGGAACTCGCCGATCTCGAGGAAGATGAAGCCCGCACCGAGCGCAAAGGTGATGGCGAGCCACAACAGCACCTTGGACCTTTCAGCCGATGACAGGGCCACGGCGGCGAGGCCGAAGGTGGTGCTGCTGAATAGCAGCAAGGCCGTCTCGCCGGCAGCGCGCTCCAAGCTGAACAGCTCCTTGCCCGTGGGGCCACCCGCCGCGTTCCCGACCATGATCAGATAGGTCGCGAACAGGAGCGAGAAGATGATGGCGTCGCTCATGAGATAGAGCCAGAAGCCGAACTCCTTCTCCTCGTATTTCTCGGCGTCCCGAGGGCTCACATTGGTCCAAGCGGTGGCGGTCATGCGGAGCCCTCCGCGACAGGCTGGCCGGCAAAGCCGGGATCGTCGGCCATTTCGTTCTTCGGCGCCTTGGCCAGTTGGGCGAAGCGGGCGTCCTCGATGGCCTTCACTTCGCTTGCGGGGATGACGTAGTCGCTGTCGTCATCGGAAGCGCGAACGATCACAGCGCCGGCGATCACGGCGAGGCACAGGATGGCGAGCCACCAGATGTACCAGATCATGGCGAAGCCGAACACGAAGCCGGCGCCGCCGATAACCGCGCTGATAAACGTGTTCTTCGGCAAGGTGATGTCCTCGTACGCGTCGGGCCGCTTGTAGGCGACACCGCGCTGCTTCATGTCCCACCAGGCGTCGATACTCTGCACCTGCGGCAGCACCGCGAAATTGTAGGCCGCCGTCGGCGAGGACGTGGCCCACTCCAGCGAACGGCCATTCCACGGATCGCCGGTGAGATCGAGCGCCTCGTTGCGGTCCCTGATGCTGACGACCAGCTGCACAGCCATGCAGACGATGCCGAGGAAGATGATGAAGGCGCCGATTGCCGCGACGATGAGATGCGGCTGCCAGGCGGCGATGTCGTAGTGCTCCATGCGGCGGGGCATGCCCAAGAAGCCGAGCACGTAGAGCGGCATGAAGGCGAGATAGAATCCGATGATCCAGCACCAGAACGACCACGTCCCCCATTTCTCGTTGAGCTTGAAGCCGAAGGCCTTGGGGAACCAGAACATGTAGCCGGCGATATAGCCGAACAGCACGCCGGGGATGATCACGTTGTGGAAGTGGGCAACTAGGAACGTGGTGTTGTGCATCAGATAGTCGACCGGCGGCATCGCCAGCAGCACGCCGGACAGGCCGCCGATGGTGAAGGTCACGAGGAAGCCCAGCGTAAAGAGCATCGGCGGTTTGAAGATGATGCGGCCGCGATACATTGTGAACAGCCAGTCGAACACCTTCACGCCAGTGGGCACGGCGATGATGGTGGTCATCGTGCCGAAGAAAGAATTGACGCGCGCGCTCGAGCCCATGGTGAAGAAGTGGTGGAGCCAGACCGTGAAGGACAGAAAGCCGATGGCCATGGTGGCGAGCACCAGCGAGATATAGCCGAACAGCCGCTTCTGGCTGAAGACCGCCACGACCTCGGAGAACACGCCGAAGGCCGGCAGGATCAAAATGTAGACCTCGGGATGCCCCCACAACCAGAACAGGTTGATGTAGTTCATCATGTTGCCGCCCATGCCGTTCGTGAAGAAGTGCATGCCTACGGTGCGGTCGAGCACCAGCATGCCGCAGGCGACGGTCAGGGAGGGGAAGGCGAAAACCATCAGGATGGCGGTGACGAACACCGTCCAGGTGAACAGCGGCAAGCGGAACATGGTCATGCCCGGCGCCCGGCATTTGATGATGGTGACCAGGAAATTGATGCCGGTCATGGTCGAGCCGATACCTGAGATGAGCACCGCCCACAGCCAGTAGTCGACGCCGACGCCGGGGGTGAACTCGGACCCCGAATAAGGCGGGTAGCCGGTCCAGCCCGCGGTCGAGAACTTGCCGATCACCAGCGAGACCAGTACGAGGCCCGCACCCGCCGTGGTGAGCCACAGACTGATCGCGTTCATGAAGGGGAAGGCGACGTCACGCGAGCCGATCTGCTGCGGCATGATCAGATTGATCAGACCGGAGAGGAACGGCATGGCCATGAAGAAGATCATGATCGTGCCGTGCGATGTGAAGATCTGATCGAAATGGCTGGGCGGCAAATAGCCATCGCTGTTGAAGGCGATGGCCTGCTGGCTGCGCATCATGGCCGCGTCGATGAAGCCGCGCATCAGCATGACGAGCGCCACCATGATGTACATGATGCCGATCTTCTTGTGATCGATGCTCGAGATCCAATCGAACAGCACAAGACGCCAGGCGCCGAAATAGGTGATGACTGCCACGACCGAGAGCGCGCCGAGCACCGTGACACCCGCGCCGGACGCGGCGATGAGGCTGTAGAACGGCAGTGAATCGATGGTCAGTCTACCGAAGATGATGTCCACGATCCCTCATTCCGCTGGTTCCGCCGCTGTTTCCGCGTGCGCGGCGCTGGGCATGCGATCGACATCGCCATGGATGTATTTGGCGATGATGGAATCGAACAGGTTCGGCTCGACGCCCGAATAATGGGTCACAGGCACCTTTTGACTTGGCTTCGACAGCTTCTCGTAAGTCGACGCATCGAGCGTGCCGGAGGATTGCTTCGCCTTTTCCACCCAGGCGTCGAACTCCTCCTTGGTGGTGGCGACGGCCCGGAACTGCTGATTGGCGAATCCGGCGCCGCTATATTGGACATTGCGGCCCCAGAATTTCCCGGGCTCATTGGCTAAGAGATTGAGCCGCGTCTGCATGCCGGCCATGGCGTAGATCTGCCCGCCAAGGGCCGGGATGACCAGCGAGTTCATCACCGTATCCGAGGTGATCTTCAGGCTGAGCGGTTGGCCCGCCGGGAACACCAGCTCGTTGACCACGGCGATGTCCTGCTCGGGATAGACGAAGAGCCACTTCCAATCCTGGGCGATCACCTCGACTTGGAGCGACTTCACGCTTGGATCGAGCGTGTTGTAGGGATCGAGTTTGTAGGTGTTGTGCCACAAATGAATCCCGAGCCAGATGATGATGGCGGCAGGCACGCCCCAGACAAGAATTTCCACCGGCCAATAATAGGCGAGGTTGGGCGTATAGCGGGCGCCGCGATTGGTGCCGCGGTAGCGCCACATGAAGAGCGCGGCCATGATGAAGACCGGGATGATCACGATCATCATGATGGCGATGGCTTTGAACAGAAGGTCCCGCTCGGCGAGCGCAATGGGGCCCTTGGGATCGAGCACCGGGCCGTCGATCACGCTACAGCCGCCGCATAGCAGGGCTGCGCCGATAATCAGCGCAATTATCTGCGATCGATATGCAAGAGCTTGTCTCACGATCACGCCTTGCGGTTCGATGGAGCAGTCGGAAATCCGATTCGCCGTCAAGGCTAGCGGGTTCTGGCCGATTCCGTGACCCTAAAGGGGCGAACGCCGGTTCATCGTGAAAAATGCGTCACGTTTGTTTCGGGCAATGTCAGCGCCAATCGCCGAGCACGGCGTTGACCAGCGCAAGACAGGCGACAGCGGCCGTGTCGGCACGCATCACACGCGGGCCGAGCGATATTGGAAGGACGTAAGGCTGCTGCATCAGGGCGTTGCGTTCTTCCGGCTCGAAGCCGCCTTCCGGCCCGATGAGCACGGCAAGCGGCCGGGCGCGTTGCGCCGACAAGGCCTCAATGGGCGAAGCGGTCGGCGCCGCCTCGTCGGCGAAGATCAGGAGACGCTCCGCGTCCCAGTGCTCAAGCAGCTTCGACAATTTCTCAGGCCCGCCCACCTCGGGCACGCGTAAAATCCCGCATTGCTCCGCGGCCTCGACGGCGTTGGCCTCGAGCCGGCCGGTGTTGACCCGCTCGGCCATGGTGCGGCGGGTGATCACCGGCTGGAGCAGGTTGGCGCCCATCTCGGTCGCCTTCTGAGCCATGTAGTCGAGGCGGGCACGCTTGATGGGCGCGAAGAGATAATGCAAGTCTGGGCCGTCGTCTTGGGGGCGGGTCCGATGCTCGAGGATCGTTTCCGCCTTCTTCTTGCCGATGCTCACGAGCCGCGCGCGCCACTCGCCGTCGGCGCCGTTGAACATGAGGACCTGGTCGCCCGGCTTCAGGCGCAGCACGTTGCCGAGGTAATGCGCCTGCTCGGGCGATAGAGCGATCTCGGCCCCCGCATGCATCGGGGACTTGACGAAGAGCCGGGGAAGTTTAGAGGGCATGGACCAAGTCCGGCGAAGCGAGCACAGGGGAAGCGAAACGAGACATGCCACGTCCCGTCTCCCAAGGCAAAGTACGCAGCGTGGCCGACGCGGCGCCCACGAACTGGGTGGACCGCTTCGCGCCGCAGCCGCTCATTCCGTATTTGCGGCTCGCCCGTGCCGACCGGCCGGTCGGCTTCTTCCTTTTGGCACTGCCGTGCTTCTGGTCGGTAGCGCTGGCCGGGCGGAGCGCGGACGCCCCCTACCCCGACCCGTTTCTGCTTTTTCTGTTCGCCGTAGGCGCGATCGCCATGCGCGCCGCGGGCTGCACCTATAACGACATCGTCGACCGCGACATCGATGCGCAAGTGGCGCGCACGAGCTCGCGGCCGCTGCCGAGCGGACAGGTCACGACGGCGGCGGCCGTCGCGTTCATGCTGGCACTGTGCCTTGTCGGGCTCGCCGTGCTGCTCAGCCTCAACACCTTCTCCATCTGGCTCGGCCTCGGCGTGATCCCCATCGTGGCGCTCTACCCGTTCATCAAACGCGTCAGCCACTGGCCGCAGGCGGTGCTCGGGCTTGCGTTCAACTGGGGCGCGCTGATGGGTTGGGCGGCGGTGCTCGGGGGTCTCGCCGTCGCGCCGCTCGTGCTCTACGCGGGCGCGGTCGCCTGGACCATCGGCTACGACACCATCTACGCGCACCAGGACCGCGAGGACGACGAGCTCATCGGCATGAAGTCGACCGCGCTCAGATTCGGCCGCGCCACCAGACCGTGGCTTGCACTGTTCTATGGCGTCGCCGGGATTGCGATCGTCGCGGCGGGGCTACTGGCCGGCGCCGGGCTGGTGTTTCTGATCGGCATGGGCGTGGCGGGTGCGCAGCTTGCCTGGCAGGTGGTCACGCTCGATATCGACGATGCCGACAACTGCTTGGCGCGCTTCCGCTCGAACCGCGATTTCGGGGTGATCGTTTTTGTCGCGGCAGCACTCGATATGATGCTTGCATCGCTGGCCTAGAAGGCCGATTCACGGGGCATGAAATGCAAGAGGGCCCCGGAGCGGTGCTCCGAGGCCCTGTGACGCCTTGCTGTTAGCTTCCTTATTGGCTGCCTTGAGGTAGCCTTTATTACCGCGATCTTGCCACGGAAGTTTTCCCGGACGCTTAATGGACGTCGTTAATGACCGGTAGCTTCCTACATAGTTTAGAGAGTCTTCCCTTCGCCCAATGACCGCAGTCACACCCAAGAAAATATCCGCCGCCGCGCCGCCGTTGGAAGAAGATTACGCACTTCTTAAAGACGCAGTGCGGGCAGGCGGCGCCCTGGCGCTGAGCTATTTCAAGCAGGATGTTCAGGTTCAGAAAAAACCTGACGGCTCCGAAGTGAGCGAGGCCGACCTCGCCGTCGACGCCGCGCTCAAGCTCGACCTCATGACCCGCCGCAAGGACTATGGCTGGCTGTCGGAGGAGAGCCCGGACGACCGCGAGCGGCTCAAGCATTCGCGCGTGTGGATGATCGATCCCATCGACGGCACCAGCGCCTTCCTGCGCCACATCCCGGAATGGACGGTGTCGGCGGCGCTGGTCGAAGACGGCGTGCCGGTCATCGGCATCGTGTTCAACCCCGCCACCCAGGAATTCTTTCACGCAATGCGGGGCCGCGGCGCGTTTCTCAACGACGAGCCTATTCATGCGAGCGACAAGGCGACGCTCGATGGCGCCAAGATGATTGCCAGCGGCGGGCTCTTCAAGAAGAAGATCTGGCAGGAGCCCTGGCCCGAGGTGACGGCGCGCTGGGTCAACTCCGTCGCCTACCGGCTGGCGCTGATCGCCTCAGGCGAAGGGGACGCCACCATCTCGCTCACGGCCAAGGCCGAGTGGGACCTCGCCGCGGCGGCCGTCATCATGGACGAAGCGGGCGGCATCACCACCGATCATCGCGGCAATCCGCATCCCTACAACCGCGAGGACCCGCGATTCCCTAGCCTTGTGGCGAGCGGGGCGGCGCTGCACAAGCTTCTGATCGAGCGCACAGGCCGCATAGACCTTTAGGGCGCATTTCGGCAACGTGCCGGCGATCAAAGGAGGGAGACGCGGAAGCATGGCCGCAAAAGACAAGACCAAGACGGGCGGGCGACAACTGCTCCATCTCGTGTTCGGGGGCGAGCTGACCGAATTCGACAAGGTCGAGTTCGGCGACCTCAAGAAGCTCGATGTTGTCGGCATCTACCCCAACTACGCGCAAGCCTATGACGCCTGGAAGGATGCCGCCCAGCGAACGGTCGACAATGCCCATATGCGCTATTTCATCGTGCATCTGCACCGGCTCCTCGACCCCGAGCACGATGCCAGCGGAGCCCAGGGCTAGGGGCCGCAGCCTTGAAGGGTTTTTGCCTTAAAGGGGGCAGCGCCCGCGTGCTAGAAGGGGGCGACTGGGGTCGGCGCCGTCCTGCCTTGGCGGTTGAAAATCGGGGAAAAGCTTGAAAGATCAGCTGTTCAGAGACGTAGGCGTAATCTCCAGAGGCGCCGACGAGCTTGCCGCCAACTACACGACGGGCGAGATCGTCAGGCGCATCTGGCAGGAACATCTGCGCCCCCGCGGGGGACTCCTTGCCATCGCCACCGTGGCCATGCTGCTTACGGCGGCCACCACTGGCGCCATCCCCTTCCTCATCCAGCGGACGGCCGACGACGTGTTCGTCGCCAAGCAGGAGGAAATGGTCTTCTGGATCGCCGTCGCCATCGCCATTGTCACGGTGATCAAGGCGATCTCGGAGTATGTGGCCAATGTCACGGTGGGCTATCTCGGCCACCGGTTCATTGCCGATCTGCGCATTCAGATGTTCGCCCAGCTCGCCAGAGCCGACCTCGGCTGGATCCAGTCCGTCCATTCCGGGCGGCTGCTTTCGGGCTTCCTCAATGACGCCAATCTGATCCGCGCCACGGCGAGCCGCACCATCGTCACGCTGGGGGAGAACGCGCTCAAAGTCGTGATCCTGGTCGGCAGCATGATCTACATGGACCCCCGTTTCTCGGTGCTCGTCCTGATCTTTATGCCGTTCGCCTGGATCATGCTGTCGCGGCAACGCCGCAAGATGCGGAAATCGACCTCGAAGTCGCTGCAAGAGACCGGCGATCTCTCCGCGCTCGTGACCCAGACCTTGCGCGGCATGCGCGTGGTGCGCGCCTACCGCCAGGAGGGCCAGGAAGAGCAGCGGGCGGCCTCGGCCATCAATCGCGCGATGGAGTTCACCATGCGCGGCACGCGGGCCCGGGCGCTGTCGAGCCCGTCGATGGAGCTTCTGGTCGGCTTCGGTTTTGCGCTCGCCATCTATTTTGCCGGCACGCAAGGGGTGCGCGGCGACCTGACTCTCGGCCACTTCATGGGCTTCATGACGGCGGCGCTTCTCATCTACGCCCCGCTCAAAAGCGTCGCCACGTTGCAGACCCAGCTCCAAGAAGGCGTCGCCGCGTCGTGCCGCGTGTTTGGCGTGGTCGACCGCGAGGTCACGCTGATCGAGCTTCCCGACGCCAAGCCGCTCAGCCTCAAGAAGGGCGAGATCGAATTCAGGGACGTCACCTTCGCCTATGAGGCGGAAAACCCTGTGCTCAAGGGCGTCAGCCTCACCGTGCCGCCGGGCAAGACTGTGGCCTTGGTCGGCCCGTCAGGTTCGGGCAAGAGCACGCTGGTCAATCTCACGCTCCGTTTCTTCGATCCCGAGCAGGGCCAAGTTCTGATCGACGGCCAGGACATCAAGCATGTCACCGTCGAATCCTTGCGCGACGCCGTGGCGCTCGTCACGCAAGACCCGGTGCTGTTCGACGACACGATCCGCGCCAACATCGCCTATGGGTCGAAGCCGCTGGTGGAGGAGCAGGTGATCGCCGCTGCGAAGGCGGCTGCGGCGCATGATTTCATCATGGGCCTGCCACGCGGCTACGACACCCGCGTCGGCGAGGCGGGCGGACTTCTCTCCGGCGGTGAGCGTCAGCGCATCGCCATCGCGCGCGCCATCTACAAGGACGCGCCGATCCTTCTGCTCGACGAGCCAACCAGCTCGCTCGATTCGGAGGCCGAGGCCAAGGTGCAAGCGGCGCTCGAGGGCTTGATGCAGGGCCGCACGGCCCTGATGATCGCCCACCGGCTGTCGACGGTGAAGAAGGCCGACCTCATCTGCGTCCTCGACCAGGGCCGCATCGTCGAGATCGGCCCGCATGACGAGCTCGTGGCCAAAGGCGGCCTCTACACCAGACTGCATCGCACTCAATTCGGCATCGCCGGAGGCTATGCGGCGGCATCGCCCAATGAGGGCGTCCCCGTCGCCGTGGCCGGCGAATAGCGGCGCCAGACGGGTATGTTGAAACGGCTGCTAGCATCGAAGCCCGCCATCGCCGTGGTGAGCGGTCTTGCCTCGGCCTATATCCGCCTCGTCTACGCCACGAGCACCATCAAGCGTGAGCCGGCCGACACCGACGCCAAGCTGTTCGAGCAGCATCCGCAAATCCTCGCCATGTGGCATGGCCAATTCGTGCTGCTGCCGCACCTGAAGCCGAAGCGGCCGGCCGAGGTCAAAGCCATGGTCTCGCGCCACGGCGACGCGGAGCTCATCGGCGCGGTGCTCAGGCGCTTCGGCATGGACCTGATCCGCGGCGCCGGCGCCGGCAAAAGACGCCGCAACCGGGGCGGGGCAACGGCCATGCGCTCATCGCTGCGCGCGCTGGAGGCGGGCGCCACAGTGGCCATGACCGCCGACGTGCCGCCGGGCCCGGCACGCCGTGCCGGCATCGGCATCGCCACGCTGGCCGCCATGTCGGACCGGCCGGTGGTGCCGTTCGCCATCGCCACGCGGCGGTTCTTGAAGCTGCCGACCTGGAGCGCCTTCACCTTCAATCTGCCGTTCTCGACGCTCGCCATCGTCATCGGCGATCCCGTGCGGGTCCCGGCCACCGACGACGCCGAGAAGATCGAGGCGGGACGGCGCGCCATCGAGCGGGCGCTGGCCGAGGTGACGGCGCGCGCTTATGCTCTGGCCGGCGCCACCGATCCGCTGAACAAGGAAGAGACGTCCAGGCCGGGCTTTTCGCTCAAGACCTATCGTCTGGTGACACGGTTGGCCGCACCGGTCGCGCCGCTGATCCTCGCCTGGCGCACGCGCCGCGGCAAGGAGGAGGCCGACCGCCGCCCCGAACGCTACGGCGAGGCGAGCGTGGGCCGGCCAAACGGGTTCCTTGCCTGGTTCCATGCGGCGAGCGTGGGCGAGGTCAATGCCGCGCTGCCGGTCATCGAGGCGGTGGCACGCGACCGGCCCGAGGTCCGCATCCTGCTCACCACGGCCACCGTCACCTCGGCGCGGCTGGCGCGCGAGCGCTTGCCCAAGGGCGCCTTACATCAATATGTGCCGCTCGACCGGCAGGTCTATATAAGGCGCTTCCTCAAGCATTGGCGGCCCGACCTCGCCGTGCTGGTCGAGTCCGAGATCTGGCCGAACCTCGTGCTGGAGACCAAGGCGCAAGGGATCCCCCTCCTCCTCATCAACGGCCGGATGTCGACCTCATCGTTCAAGTCCTGGCGGCGGCGGCCGGGCTTGAGCCGTCCGATCTTCGGGGCGTTCGACCTGGTGCTCGCGCAGAACGACAGCCTCGCCGAGCGCTTCGCCCAGCTCGGCGCGCCTCAATCGCGCGACGCCGGCAATCTCAAGGCCGACGCACCGCCGCCGCCGGTGGACGCCGGGAGCCGCAAGCAGCTCGCCGCGGCGCTCGCCGGCCGCAAGGTATGGCTCGCCGCGAGCACGCATCCTGGCGAGGACGACATGATCGCCACCGCGCATGTGCTGATGAAGCGGAAGCTGCCTGATCTTCTCACCATCATCGTGCCGCGGCATCCCGAGCGCGGGACGCTGATCGCCGAACAGCTGAATGCCGCTGGCCTCGGGGCCACGCTTCGGTCAGAAGGGGCGCTGCCCGACAGCGGGACGGACGTCTATGTCGCCGACACGATCGGCGAACTCGGCCTGTTCTATGCCGTATCGCCGGTCGCCTTTATCGGCGGCTCGCTTGTTCCGCGCGGCGGGCAGAACCCGGTCGAGGCCATCAAGCTGGGCGCCTGCGTGCTGACCGGACCCAACTGGCAGAACTTCCGCGACTCCTACACGGAGTTGCTCAAGGCCGACGGGGCCAAGCAGGCCAGCGATGCGGCTGGCCTCGCCGAGGCGGCACTTCACCTATTGCAGGACGAGGACGCCCGCGCCGGCATGACGGCGCACGCCGAGGCGGCCATCGCCGTCATGAGCGGCGCGCTGCCCCGCACGCTGGACGCGCTCGAGCCTTATTTGCCACCGAAAGCGACGTTGCGGCATGCATCTTGAGACCCCGTTCTGGTGGTACCGCAAGGCGGGGGTGCTCGCGTCCGCGCTGTCACCCCTGGCTGCGCTCTATGGCCGGCTGGCCGGATCGCGCATGGCGAAGAGCAAGGCGTACCGCTCGAAGCTGCCGGTGATCTGCATCGGCAATTTCACCAGCGGCGGCGGCGGCAAGACACCGACGGCCATCGCGGTCGCCACTCTTCTGAAGACGATGGGCAAGAGCCCGGCCTTCCTCACGCGCGGCTATGGCGGGGCGGCCAAGGGCCCGGTGCGTGTGGAGGGCCAGAGTGCGGAGACGGTGGGCGATGAACCGCTGCTGCTCGCCGAAGTGGCTCCTACCGTCGTGGCGGCCGACCGCGTCGCCGGCGCCAAAGCCATCGAGGCGAGCGACGCCGAAATCATCGTCATGGATGACGGGTTCCAGAATCCGAGTCTGGCCAAAACTTTGTCGTTGATCGTGGTGGATGCGGGGTCAGGGCTGGGCAACGGGCTCGTCATCCCGGCGGGACCCTTAAGGGCGCCACTCGCGGGTCAGATCGCCCGGGCCGATGCGCTTGCCGTGATCGGCGAGGGCAACAAGGCCGCGTCGTTGATCGAGACGTTCGAGCGCGCTGGCAAGCCCGTGCTGAAAGCCAAGATCGAGCCCGATTGCGACCCGCGTTGGCTCGGCGTGATGCCGGTGATCGGCTTTGCGGGAATCGCGCGGCCCGGCAAGTTCTTCGCCACGCTCCGAGGAAACGGCGCGCGGCTGGTCGAGAGCCACGCCTTCCCTGACCATCACAAATTCAAAGAGCGCCAAGCGCGGCGGCTCCTGACGGAGGCAGACGCGCACAAGGCGATGCTGGTGACGACGGCGAAGGACTGGGCGCGCTTGCCCTCTGACGACGAGGACAGCGCACTCACCGAGCTCAAGCACCGCTCGCGCCCGTTCCCCATCGTGGTGACGTTCGAGGACGTGGCGAAGCTGAAAGAGCTGCTGACTTCGGTGATCGGGAAGCCCTAAACCTAGAACTCCATACCTCCCCTCGCGGGGAGGTCGGCGCGCTTGCGCGCCGGGTGGGGCAAGTCGCAGGTATCTGTGTGGCCTCACCCCACCCGGCTCGGCCTGTGGCCGAGCCACCCTCCCCATCGAGGGGAGGGATGAAGGTGCATCAGCTCCGAGAATTACGACTGGGCTTCGGCAGACGCGGGATGAGTGTCGCGGAAGCGCTTGAGAGAGATGCCTGCGTCGGCATAGGCCTCTTGCAGCTCGACGCTCCAGTAGCGCAGCTCATCGAGCGGGATCGCCTTGCCGGTGACGGCGCAGCGCACGAAGTCGCCGGGCGTCATCACCTGGACCTCGCCGTCGAGATATTTGAGCTTGGCCTCGCCCTTGAAGCCGATATTGCGTTCGAAGCGGTTCATCGAATCCGTGAAACTCTCTCGTGGTCCGTCACCATAGCGTCACGACCGATCTGTTGCCAGCGCGCTCTCTTTTTACCGCATGATCTTTTCGGAAAACCCGTGCCCAGTTTTCGCCGATCATGCTCAGAGAAGACTCCCCTGCTTTTGATCAGGGCGTCGGCGCGTCTCTTTGCCTGCCTCCGGTTTTGACCCGCGCGGATCGGCATGGGCACCAACATGGCCATCGGCGAACTCGATGTCCAGCGCCGCGCCCGGCTTCACCTCGCTCGCGCGCCGCAGCATGGTGCCGTCGGCGGCGCGCACCAGCGTGAAGCCGCGCGCCAAAACATTCTGATAGCCGAGCGTGGAGAGCAGCTTCTCCTGGCCGTCGAGACGGTGGCGCGCGCGGTCCATGAGGGCTGCAAGCGAACGTCCTCGCGCGCGGTCGAGGCGGATGAGCTTGTCGCGGCCCGCGCTCGCCGCCCGCGCCACGAGATGCGGCCTGAGGCGAGACCCGCAACGCTCAAGTCCGGACCGGTGGGCCACCGCATTGGCGAGCAGCGCGCGGGGCAGCTTATGGCTCGCATTGTCGAGCCGCTGCCGCGGCAGGCCCAGAATAGTATCGCGACGCGGAAGCCCGCGGGCAGAGCCGAGGAAGCGGCTGCGCCAGGCCTGAAGCGCGCGCCTGAGCGTGCTCGCGCCGCGCAAGCCAAAACTGGTCACCGCAATCATGAGATCGGCGCGCACCGGCACGGCGCGCTCGGCGGCCGCCGTCGGCGTCGGCGCGCGGTGATCGGCAACGAGGTCGATGAGGGTCCAGTCGGTCTCGTGGCCCACCGCCGAGATCAGCGGGATGGTGCTGGCCGCCACGGCGCGGACGACGATCTCTTCGTTGAAGCCCCACAGGTCCTCGAGGCTGCCGCCGCCGCGGGCGACAATGATGAGGTCGGGCCGCGGCATCGCTGCCAGGTTCGCGTTGAAGCCGTGAATGGCGCCGGCCACCTCGCCTGCGCAGGTCTCGCCCTGAACGCGGACCGGCCATACCAGCACATGGGAGGGAAAGCGGTCCTCCAGGCGATGAAGGATGTCGCGGATCACCGCGCCGGTGGGCGAGGTGACCACGCCGATGATGCGCGGCAGAAAGGGAAGCGGCTTTTTTCGCGCGTCGTCGAACAGGCCTTCGGCGGCGAGCTGCTTCTTGCGCTGCTCGAGCAGGGCCATGAGCGCGCCGACGCCGGCCGGCTCGAGATCGTCGATGACGATCTGGTATTTTGAGCGGTCGGGATAGGTGGTGATCTTGCCCCTGGCGATGACCTCGAGACCGGCCTCGGGCTTGAATCTGAGCTTTGAGAAGGTGCCCCGCCAGATGACCGCCTCGATGGTGGCCTTCTCGTCCTTCAGGGTGAAATAGCAATGGCCGGAACTGTGCGGACCCTTATAGCCGGAGATCTCGCCGCGGAGCCGCACCTGGCCATAGGCGTCCTCCACCGTCCGCTTGAGCGCGAAGGCAAGCTCGGACACGGTGTACTCGACGAGATTCGTCGCTGGTGCGGCCTTGATGCGCTCAGCCATGTGGATGGATCGCTCTCACTTTCGCTCCCCGGCGCTCAAGCATGTTAATGAGCGCAAGGATTTGCAAGCGTAGGGAATTGGCCTTAGGGCCCGAGCATTACAAGCCTCGGGGTCCGGTAACAAGCGGGGCGTGAGCCACGATGAATGTGCTTCTGATCGGCGGCGGAGGACGGGAGCACGCGCTCGCCTGGAAGCTCAAACAGAGCCCCCTGCTCGACACGCTGTATTGCGCGCCGGGCAATGCCGGTATCGCCGAGGTCGCGAAATGTGTCGCCCTCGATGCGGCCGACCATGCGGCGGTCATCCGCTTTTGCAAGGATAAGGACATCGGCCTCGTGGTGGTGGGGCCGGAAGCGCCGCTGGTGGCCGGCCTCGCCGACGATCTGGAAGCGGACGGCATCACCGTGTTCGGGCCGTCGAAAGCGGCCGCGCAGCTCGAAGGCTCCAAAGGCTTCACCAAGGATCTCTGCGCCGAATACGGCATTCCGACCGCAGCCTATGGGCGCTTTTCGGAGGCGGCGCCTGCAAAGGCCCATGTGGAGTCCCACGCGCTCCCCGTCGTCATCAAGGCGGACGGGCTCGCCGCCGGCAAGGGCGTGATCATCGCCAATTCGCATTTCGAGGCGCACGCGGCAATCGATGCCTGCTTCGGCGGGACCTTCGGGGAGGCCGGCGCCGGGGTCGTGGTCGAAGAGCATCTCGCCGGCGAGGAGGCGAGCTTCTTCGCGCTGGTGGACGGCGAGACCGCTCTGCCGCTCGCCACGGCGCAAGACCATAAGCGAGCCTATGACGGCGACACGGGACCCAACACTGGCGGCATGGGCGCCTATTCGCCGGCGCCGATCATGACGGAGACGCTGTGCGCCCACGTCATGGACGCGATCATCATGCCCACGGTCGCCGCCATGACCGCGCGCGGCATGCCGTTCAAGGGCGTGCTCTATGCCGGGCTGATGATCGAAGACGGGCGGGCGAAGCTGATCGAATACAATGTGCGCTTCGGCGACCCCGAGGCGCAGGTCCTGGTCATGCGCCTCAAGTCGGATTTGCTGCCGGCGATGATCGCCACGGCGCAAGGGGCGCTTGGCGGCATGGCGCTCGACTGGCACGACGACGACGCGCTCTGCGTGGTCATGGCGGCGAAGGGCTATCCCGGCGATTACAAGACGGGCACGGAGATCAAAGGGCTCGAAGAAGCTGCCGCCGACCCGGACGTCGAGATCTTCCACGCCGGCACGGGGCGCGACGGGATGCGCATTCTCGCCAATGGTGGACGGGTGCTCGGCGTGACGGCGCGGGGGCAAGATATCCGGGCGGCGCAAGCCCGCGCCTACCAAGCGGTGGACAAGATCATTTGGCCGGGCGGCTTCTGCCGCCGCGACATCGGCTGGCGGGCGGTGACGAAAGCCTCCCGCGCCTGAGCGTCGCTAAATTTGCGGGCGGGGGGGTTAGCGAGACCTTCATGGATCGCGCGTACATTCGATCAAGAATCGGCTATCGCCAGTTTTTCGTGGAAAAACGTTGCAGCTTTCGCCGACGATGACTATCTCCATTCCACGAGGAGGCCCCCGGAGACTCACGATGACCTACAGCATGCCCGTTTCGAAGAAGACAGCATCCGGCATTGTGGGGGTCGCCGCGATTCTCTTCTACCTCTGGCTCTTGACGTGGGCCGGTCCCGTCAACGCCGCACCAGGCTTCTTCCTCGCCGGCCCGCCGAACCCAGGATCCCACTCCCAAGTCGTTCAGGCGAAAATCTACAAGCGCGGGCGGACGCCCATCTATCCTTACGTGTCCTCGGGCCCGGGCCCACGCGGATGGACCGGTTATTTCGGCTTCGTGCCCTACACCAAGGGCCATGTCGAGAACGAGGCCATCCAGCGGAGTCTTTATCCGCAGAATAGCTGGCCGCACGACCCCAGCGCCCCGCCGCCGCAGCCCTACGGGTTGGGCAACTAACTCTCCCTGATCTTTGACGCATTGAGGCGCCTTCGCGCGTACGTACGCGTTGCGCCGGCAGACGTGCCTCGTGCGACCGAGACGTGCTGCCGGGCACTATTCTATTCTTTGTTGTCTAAATTTTTCTTCGAACTATAGTTCTAGTATTTCCTCCGTCTCAACATGTAAGTTACTGATTATTCACTGCTAAATTCAACGGCTTGTTAGTCCGCCTGGGCGATCATGCAGTCAAACACCCCAGGGAGACTGACATGAGATCTTTGCTTATTGCCCTTTGTCTGCTGGTTGTCTCGGCGCCCGTGGCCATTGCGGCGGAAAGCGTCGGCCAGCGCTGGGAGGAGTCCCTCCTCACCCATAAGCGGAACGGCACGCTGGCGGGCCCCCGCCCCGGCCAGAAATGCCTGTGGTCCAAGTCGCTGAACGGCTGCCTGTGGTACACGCCAGGCAAATGGGACCTGTATTTGCAGAACTAGGGGCGGCGAGCGGCTACCAAACCGTGCGCCTAGTCCCATTCATCAGATACTGGCGCAGCGTCGGCGGAAACCACTTCCTCGACGGCAGATCGACCTTCTTTGGCTCGAGCCTGCCGGCTAGAGCGTCCTCGATGGCGCGCACGAACAGAGGCAAGGCCGTGGCCATCTGGACGAATTGATAGGTGGTGATGTTGTCGCCGGGCGCGAAGCGGACGGGCGCCTGGTAGAGCACGGCGCCTGTGTCGACCCCTTCATCGACGAGGTGGATTGTAACTCCGGCATGGTCGGCATCGTCCTCGACGAGCGCCCAATAGGCCGGATGCTGGCCACGGTATTTGGGCGTGATGCCGGCATGATAATTGATGAAAGGCGCCGCGACCGCAGCCAGGGTCTGCTTGCCGATGATGCGGGTGCCATAGACCGCGACGACGTGCGGATCGAGCTCCTTGAGCACATGGCGGCAGGCGTCGCTGTTCACGGACCCTACCGATTTGATCTCGACCCCCGCAGGCGGGGTGGTGACGAGGCCGTGCTCGGCGCAGATCTCGTCACGGCGCGCGCGGCTCCTCTTGCCAACGATCTTCAGCAGAACACCGCAGAGAACCTGGCCGGAGGCGTAGACGGGCCCTACGAGCCGGGCCCGGCGGCGGAGGATCGCCTTCTTTGATTCCGGCTCTTCCTTGAGCACCGTGATCTGATCAAAGCGCGCCGATAGATGATTGACGGCGATGTTGGCTAGCTCGCCCTCGGCAACGAGGAGTACAACGTGGCTCAAGTCTTGCCGGGGAGACTTGTCGTGATCGCGGGTCATGGCTCGACCATGTCCGGGAATCCCATAAAGATGAATGAACGGCGCGGGTTCGGGAGGACAGCCTAACGGCGGGCGGCGAAGAACTCCTTGAGGAGCGCCGCGGCTTTCGCCTCGCCTAGGCCACCAATGACCTCAGGAGCGTGGTGGCAGGTGGCTTGCGAGAAAAAGCGCGGGCCGTGCTCGACCGCGCCGCCTTTCGGATCGCTGGCGCCGAAGTAAAGCCGGCGAATACGGGCGAACGAGATGGCGGCAGCGCACATGGCGCACGGCTCCAAGGTCACATAGAGGTCGCAAGCCACCAGCCGCTCGCTGCCGAGCCTGGCTGCGGCCTCACGAATGGCCAGCAACTCGGCATGGGCCGTCGGATCGCGCAATTCCAGCGTGCGATTGCCGGCGCGGCCCAGCACCGCGCCGTCCGGGCCCAGCACCACGGCGCCAATCGGCACCTCGCCCCGGCCGCGCGCGGCTTCGGCTTCTTCAAGCGCCAGGTCCATGGGGCGCTTGCCTGGGGCTCCGGCATCTGCATATCTCGCCGTCATGGTCGATAAACTGGTCGAGAAGCGAAGCCGGGGTCAAGCGGCCCCGAAAAGAGGGGATGCGCCCGCGAAGCCGCAGGAGCCCATGCGCATCGCCAAGGCGATGGCCCATGCCGGGCTTTGTTCGCGGCGCGATGCCGAGAAATGGATCGAGGCGGGGCGCGTCGCCGTCAACGGCAAGGTGCTGACCACGCCGGCCCATGTGGTCGGCCCGGTCGATACCATCACCGTGGACGGGCAGGCTTTGCCGCAAGCCGAGCCGGCGAGGTTGTGGCGCTACAACAAGCCGAAAGGGCTCGTCACCAGCCACAAGGACCCGCTGGGGCGGAAGACCGTGTTCGAGGCGCTGCCGCCCAAATTGCCGCGCGTGGTGTCGATCGGCCGGCTCGACATCAATACCGAAGGCCTCCTGCTGCTCACCACCGACGGCGCGCTGGCACGGCATCTGGAGCTGCCGAGCACCGGCTGGATGCGGCGCTATCGCGTGCGCGTGCATGGGCGGGTCACCCAAGAGGCGCTGGATAAGCTGCAAAAGGGCATCACCATCGACGGGGTGAATTACGGCCCGATCGAAGCCAAGCTCGAACGGCAGCAAGGCACCAATCAGTGGCTGATGCTGGGCTTGCGCGAAGGCAAGAACCGCGAGGTGAAGCGCATCGCCGAGCATTTGGGGCTCACCGTCAACCGGCTGATCCGCATCTCGTTCGGGCCGTTTGCCTTGGGCGACCTGGCGGCGGGAATGGTGGAGGAGGTGAAGCCGAAAGTGGTGGTCGACCAGCTCGGCATCAAGCTCGCCGAGGAATTCGGCTTGCGCCGCGGCCAGCTCGACCGGCAAGCGACCCGCAGGCGATGAGGATCATCACCGGCAAGTTCAAAGGCGCGACCATCGAGGCGCCGACGGGGCTGACCACCCGGCCCACCTCCGACCGGGTGCGACAGGCGCTGTTCAACGTGCTGGAGCACGGGGCCCCGGCGATCGACTTCGAGGGGATGCGCGTGCTCGACCTGTTCGCCGGCTCAGGCGCGCTCGGGCTCGAGGCGCTGTCGCGCGGGGCGCGGTTTTGCGTCTTCATCGAGGAGGATGCGGCCGCGCGGGCCGCCATCCGCCGGAATGTGGAAGCCTTGGGCCTCACCGGCGTCACCAAGATCTGGCGGCGCGACGCGACCAGTCTCGGGCCCGCCGGCACGGTCGCGGCCGTCGATCTCGTCTTCTGCGACCCGCCTTATGCCCAAAGTCTCGGGGAACGCGCGCTTGCGTCCGCCGTTGAAGGCGGGTGGGTGGGAAGCGAAGCCATCGCGGTCATCGAGGACCGCGCCGGCGTGGCGGTCACCTGGCCGCAGCCGTTCGTGGAGATCGACCGGCGGCGCTACGGCACCACGGAGATCGGAATCGCCAAAGCAGATGGCTAGATCCGCGCGCCCTTAACGCCTTCCTCCGGAAAAATATGTTTAGATACAACAAGGCGCAGAGGGGGAGGCTGATGATTTTGCGAGCGTTGCTTTTTGCGCCTTTGATGTTGGTGGCCGCCGCCGCGGCGGACATCGTGGAGGACCGCTTTACCTCAGGGGTATGGCAGGGCGACGCCAATTACGACACCGACGGCCAATTCTCCGACTGCACCATGACGGCGGAATCGAAGCGGGGCGTGCTGCTCGGCTTCGTCATCAGCAAGGACTTCGACTGGGGGATCGTCATCGCCGACGAGACCAAGGCGCTCGAGGTGGGGAGCCGCAAGGCGGTGCTCCTGATCGTCGATGGGCTCAACCCCATCGCCGCCGTGGCCAAGGTGGTGGACAAGCACGGCATCCTCATTCCGCTGGAAAACTCGGACCCGATGGTCGAGGCGCTGCGCCACGGCAAGGTGCTCAGGATCGTCACCGACGGGGCCGAATTCAGCTTCGAGCTGACCGACACACGCGACGCCATCGCCGCGCTGGCGGCCTGTGCCACAGAGCATCAAGGCACCGAGCGGGTCCAGCTTTAGGGTCGGACTCCTCCTAGCGCCTCTGGAACAACTTCTCGATATCGGTGAGCTTGAGCTCGATGTAGGTGGGGCGGCCGTGGTTGCACTGGCCGGAGAACGGCGTCTTCTCCATGTCGCGCAAGAGCGCGTTCATCTCATCGGGGCTGAGCCTGCGCCCCGCCCGCACGCTGCCGTGACAGGCCATGGTGGAGAGCACATGGTCGAGCTTCGCGGCAAGGAGGCGGCTCCCCTCGCCGTCTTCTTCCGCCTCGGTGAGCGCAGCCGCTAAATCTGACAGTAGTCCCTTCACGTCGCAATTGCCGAGCAGCCCAGGCACTTCGCGCACGACAATGGCCGCCGGACCGAACGGCTCGATGACGAGACCCAGGCGCTCCAACGCGTCCGCCGCGGCGAGAAGTGCCGCCGCCGCCTCGCCGTCGAGCTCGACCACTTCGGGGATCAGCAGCATCTGGCGGGCGATGCCGCCATTGGCGAGCGCACCCTTCAGCCGTTCATAGACAAGGCGCTCATGGGCCGCGTGCTGGTCGACGATGACCAGCGCGTCCTCGGTCTCGGCAATGATGAAGGTGTCTTGGACTTGGGCGCGGGCGGCGCCCAGCGGGTAGGCGGTGCCGGCCTCATGCTGGATCTCGGTGCCGCGCGTGTCGCCGGAGGGCGCCGAGACGGTGCCAAGCGGCGCTTGCGCCCTATCCGACAGACCGAAGGCCCGCGGGCTGGTGTGGCTCATATAGCTGTGCGGGCGTGTGCCCGCCTGTGGAGGGGTCTCGGACGGCCGCACCATGCGCTGAAGCGCCGACTGGGACAGGCTCGCCGTGGCCCGGTGACCGGCTGCGCCCAACGCCTCGCGCAAGGCCCCGATCAAGAGCGAGCGCACGGCGTTGGGGTCGCGGAACCGGAGCTCAGTCTTGGCGGGGTGAACGTTCACATCCACCTCGTCCGGCGGCACGGTCAAGAACAGCGCCAACATCGGATAGCGGCCGCGGGGGACGAGGTCACCATAGGCGGCGCGCACCGTGCCGGCGATGAGCTTGTCGCGTACCGGACGGCCATTGACGACGAGATAGGCTTGCAGGCCGTTCGCCCGGTGGAGCGTCGGGAGCCCGGCGAAGCCCTCCACCGCCATGGTGCCGCGCGCGGCCGAGACGGGAAGCGCATCCGCCACGAAATCGGCCCCGAGGATGCGCCCGATGCGCGCTAGCGCATGATCCATAAGCCCGGGCGGGCAAGCCTCGAGGCGGAGCGTAGTGCGGTCGCCGGTGGCCAGCGAGAAGGCGATGTCCGGATGGGCGAGCGCCAGCCGCTTGACGATGTCGGCGATCGCCGCGGACTCGGCCCGCTCGGACTTCATGAATTTGAGCCGGGCCGGCGTGGCGTAGAACAGATCGCGCACCTCGACTTCCGTGCCGGCGGCGAGCGCCGCCGGTTTCAGCGCCGATTTGCGCCCGCCATCCACGGCGATCCGATGCGCCTCCTTAACGCCTTGCGCGCGGCTCGCAATGGCGAGCCTGGCCACGGCGCCGATGGACGGCAGCGCCTCGCCGCGGAAGCCGAGGGTCAAAATATGGGACAGATCGTCGTCCGCGAGCTTGGAGGTGGCGTGGCGCTCGGCGGCGAGCGCGAGATCGTCGGGCCCCATGCCGGCGCCGTCGTCGGTGACGCGGATGAGCTGCAAGCCACCGCCAGCCGCGGTGACGTCGATGCGCCGCGCGCCGGCATCGATCGCGTTCTCGACCAACTCCTTGACGACGCTTGCGGGCCGCTCGACGACCTCACCCGCGGCGATGCGATTTATGAGGTTCGGCGGCAGCTGACGAATGGCCATCGCATGCCTCCGCTTGGCGCGCCGGTGCGATGCCGGCGGGTCGGCAGCTTACCCGATTCTAGGCCCCGCGGATTCGAATAGGACAATTAGCCGGGCGCGCCTTCCGGGGTCGCTCCCGCCGGCTCGACAGGCCTGCCGACGATGGTGGTGATGAGGCGATCCGCCGTGAGCAGGTTCTTGGCCACGCGCTTGATATCCTCGAGGGTCACAGCCTCGACGAGCGCGTTGCGCTTGCCGATATAGTCGAGGCCGAGATCCTCGATCTGGATCCACAGGAGCTGGCTCGCGATGCTCGTCGACGATTCGAAGCGCAGCGCATAGGCCCCGGTCAGATAACTCGTGGCGCTCGCAAGCTCCTCGGCGGTCGGGCCCTGCTCGGCGATCCGCCGCAGCTCATCTTCGATAACAGCCAGCGACTGGCCGAGCGCTTCGTTCTTGGTGGCGACGTTGCCGACGAATACGGCGCCGTGCTGATAGGGATAGAGGTTGGAATAGACCGAGTAAGCGAGGCCGCGCTTCTCGCGCACCTCTTCCATCAGGCGCGAGGAGAAGCCGCCGCCGCCGATGATGTAGTTGAGCACGTAGGCGGCAATGAAGTCCTTGTCTTGGCGCCCGACGCCGCGAAGGCCGAACTGCGCCACCGACTGGGGCACGTCCATGACGATGATCTCGCGGGTGGGTCCGAGCGGCGGGTCGGCCTCGGCTACGGTCACGAGATCCGAATCCGCCGGCAGATCGCCGAAAATCTTGTCGAGCGCCTTGCCGAGCTCGTCGGCGTCGATGTCGCCGACCACCGAGATCACGAGCTTGTCGCGCGCGAACACGCGCCTCACGTAATTGCGAAGATCGTCGGCGGAAATGGCGGCGATGGATCGCTTGGTCCCTTTGACCGGACGGCCATAAGGATGATCGTGGAACGCGAGCCGGTCCCAGGCGAGTGCTGCCACCGTCTCCGGATCGTTCTCGTCGAACTGGAGGCCAGCCAAAATCTGCGCGCGCACGCGTTCAAGCGCGTCGTCGTCGAAGCGAGGCTGCGACAGGGCCAGCCGCACCAGGTCGAACACGGCGTCCTTGTTTTCGGTCAGCGTCTGGACGTTGCCGAGCATGACATCGCGGCTGGCGTCGAAGCTCATGCGCATGGCGAGCTCTTGCTCGCGCTCCTGGAAGGCCGTGGAGCCGAGATCGCCCGCGCCCTCGTCCATCATCGCCGTGACGAAATAGGCCAAGCCATCCTTGCCCGGATCGTCCTGGGAGGCGCCGCCGCGAAAGGCGAAGCGAAGCGCAATCAACGGATTTGCGTGGCTCTCGACCAGCCAGGCCTTGATGCCGCCGGGGCTCGTAACCTCTTGAATCTTCATACCGCTCCCTTGAGCCGCCGCGGGGAAAGCCAACAGCGCGAGCGCCACCAGCGACGCACCAAGCCGCAGCAAGACGGAGGAAAGCGGAGAGCGAATGATCATCCGCGTCTACGACTTGCCGTTGCCTGCCGCCGGGGCGGGTTTCTCGCCAATGCTGCTCGTATATTCGGGGGCCGGCGTAAGGATGCCCGTGACCGCGTTGTTATCAACAAGATACTTGCGGGCCACGGCGCGGATATCGGCAACGGTGACCTGCTTGAGCCGCTCGGGCCATTCCTCGACGTCCTCGACGGTCATGCCGGCGGCGAGCCGCCAGCCGTATTGGCGGGCCATGCGGGAAATCGAGTCGGAATTGTAGACGAACTCGGCGATCTGGGAGGCGCGGGCCCGGTCGAGCTCGACTTGAGTGACGCCCGTCTCGCAGAGCTCCGTGACGACACCGTCGATGGCCGCCTCGATGTCCTCGGGCGTGTGCGCCTCGCCGGCGATGGCGTAGAAGCCGAGCCGGCCGGAATCGAGACCGGACTCGGTGTACCAGCCGCCGGCGCTCGCCGCCGCCTTCTGCTCCATGACGAGACGCTTATAGATGCGTCCAACCGTGCCGTGGGCGGCGATGCGCGCCAACAGATCGAGGGCTTCGGCTTCACCGGGCTCAGCGGAGGCATAGCTCGGAACGATGTAATAGCGCTGCACCGTGGTGCGGCCCGCGCGCGGGTCCTCGAGCGTCACCTTGACCGGGGCGTCGTGCTTTGGCTCCCGGGGTCGGACCCGCTCGTTCGGCTCGCCGGCCAAATTGATCTGGCCGAACGTCTTCTCGGCGAGAGTCTTCACCTCGTCAGGCTCCACGTCACCGGCCACGACGAGAATCGCATTCTGCGGGGCATAAAACCGGCGGTAGAAGGCAAAGGCGTCGTCGCGATTGAGGGCCTTGATCTCATGCTCCCAGCCGATGATGGGGATGCCGTAAGGATGGTTGCGGTAAAGCGCAGCCATCATCTGCTCTTGCAGGATGCTGCCGGGATCGTTGTCGACGCGCGAGCGGCGCTCCTCGAGAATGACATCACGCTCGGTCGCCACGTCCTCCTCGGACAGGCGGAGATTGGCCATGCGGTCGGCCTCCATCTCCATCACCGTGGCCAAGCGATCCTTGGCGACGCGCTGGAAATAGGCGGTGACGTCGTGATTGGTGAAGGCGTTATCCTCGCCGCCGTTCTTGGCGATGATCTTGGAAAACTGGCCGGTCGGGATGCGGTCGGTGCCCTTGAACATGAGATGTTCGAGGAAGTGGGCGATGCCCGAGGAGCCTGGCGGCTCGTCCGCCGCGCCCGCCTTGTACCAGACCATCTGGGTCACGACCGGCGCACGATGGTCGGGGACGACCACGACCTGCAGGCCGTTGGCGAGGGTGAACTCGCTGACGCGATCGGACGGGGCCTTTTCAGCCGCAACGGCAGCAACCGACATCGAAGCAAGACTCACACAGGCTAAGACCAAGCCGGCTCGCAGGTCGAGAGCGGCGGTCAGTTGATCTACCATCCATATCACCATTGAGCGAGGCCTGGGGTTAGCGGCAGGCATTTGGGGCGAGCGGGATGGTAAGCATAACAAGCCGCTAACCGATGTGCCACATGTCGGGCCCCGGGCCGGGTTTTTCAAGCAATTCTACAGTTCTGGAATGGTGCAAGATCGCGGCCAGAGGCCTGAGACGGCGCTTGGGCCGTGCTCGCTTGGTTAGCGGATCAGCTAAAAGGCGGGCGTGTTGTTATTGCCGCTAGAGATGTCGCCGTAGCTGCCAGGCGTCGCCGGGGTGAAATCGCTATCGTTCCTATTTGGCACCGGGGCTTGCGGCACGTGGGGCGTCAGCGGCGTCGGCCGGGACTGGGCGACGGAGCTGCTTTCCGGGACCCGGTCGGACGCGTCGGGCTCCGGCACATCGGCGACCGGCTCCGTCACCGTCCGCTTCGGTGTCAACAGTTTATCGAGCAGGGTCGGCTTGCCGGCATAAGGATTGATCGGATCAGCCGCAGCCTCAGCCTCGGATTCCTTGGCCTTCTTCGCCTCAACGACACGCTTGCGCGCCCGCTCGGGATCGTCCGGCCAATCCTGGCGGGCCGTTGCTACGGCTGCATTTGTGCCAGGTTGGGGCAATGTGTTCAGACTGGGCGGAACCATGAGCGGCGGGCGCTCGCTCATGCGGACATCAGCCTGCTGGCGGTCCCCGGAGACACCCATATAATCGAAGACCTTACCTTCTAACTCGACGCCACCGCAGCCGCCGAGGGCGAGCGCGCAGGCAAGAGCGCCGGCGAGCGTCACGGCCCGGTCAATGCGCGATATGGCGACGAAGTGCCCCAACGATCCCCTCAGATCCGGCAAACAGCGGATTTGATTTACATTTTGGAGGGATTTCCGACCTTTTTGTGACCCCCGAACAATGAGTCATACAGAAGTCCGATGACCCCGGCAACTATGGCCACATCGGCGACATTGAAGATGTACCACTCAAAGCCAAAAGCGTGAAAAGCGAAGAAATCCGCCACGGCACCACAGGCCAGGCGGTCGATGGCATTGCCGATGGCGCCACCGATGATGAGGCCGATGGCGGCTGCGGTCAGGGCTGAGGTCACCCGGGCGAGCCAAACGGTCAGCGCCAGGCTCGCGACAAACGCGAAGAGGACGAGCCCGATGCGTCCCAAGGGGCTGTCCTGGGGCAACAGGCCATAGCTGATGCCCCGGTTCCAAACGAGCACGAGATCGAGGAACGGGGCGACGGTGACCGTGCCCTTGGCGCCGATGTCATAGACATGGAGCATCCACAGCTTGTTGGCCTGGTCGGCGACAACCGTGAGGGCGGCAATCGCGAGCCCAAGCGGCGAGAGCTGTCCCCAGAGCCAATGACGAAGCATGGCGCTACCCGGCCCGGCGCGCGCGCGCATCGAACTGGCGCACGGCCGCCGCATCACGCGGCGACAATTCGGGGAACTCCGGGTCGCCACCGACCTCGGGCAGGATCTTCCACGACCGCGCGCATTTCTTGCCCTCAGCGCGGGCGAAGACCACGGCGACGTCCGGCACATCGTCGATGCGGAAGGCGTCTTGGGGCCCCTCCTCGGGAATCAGGACCGCGCCGCTCGTGATGGCGATCTCGGCAAGGTCGACGCCCCGCAGGGCCTCGCGCAAGCCGGCATCCGGAACATAGACCTTGGGCGCGGCTTCGAGGCTCGAACCGATGCGGCCTTCTTTGCGCTCGATCTCGAGCGCGCCGGTGACCACCCGGCGGACCTGCCGCACCTGCCCCCACTTCTCGGCGAGCGCCTCGTCGCGCCACTCAGGCGCCACGTCGGGGAACGAGCGCAGATGCACCGAGCCTTTGTCGTCCGGAAAGCGGGTGAGCCACGCCTCTTCCATGGTGAAGCAGAGCATGGGGGCGAGCCAGGCCGTGAGCGCGGCGAAGACCTGATCGAGCACGGTGAGCGCTGCGCGGCGCGTCGTGCTGTCATAGGCGTCGCAATAGAGCGCGTCCTTGCGGATGTCCAAATAGAAGGCGGACAGATCGTTGACGCAGAAATTCAGCAGCGCGTGGAAGATGCGCTTGAAGTCGTAGGCGGCGTAGCCCTCGCGCACCTGCGTCTCAATCTCGGCGAGGCGGGCGAGCATGTAGCGCTCGAGCTCCGGCATCTCGGCGTAGGCGACGGTAAGCTCGTCGCGGTAATGGGCGAGATTGCCGAGCAGGAAGCGCAGCGTGTTGCGCAAGCGGCGATAGGAATCGACGTTGGCCTTGACGATGTCGGCACCGATGCGCAGGTCCTCGGCATAGTCTGAGCTCATGGCCCACAGCCGCAGGATCTCCGCGCCGGACTGTCTGATGACATCGTGCGGCGAGACCACATTGCCCAGCGACTTCGACATCTTGCGGCCGTCCTCGTCGTTGACGAAGCCGTGGGTAAGCACCGCCTCGAATGGCGCGCGGCCGCGCGTGCCGCAAGCTTCAAGCAGCGAGGACTGGAACCAGCCGCGATGCTGGTCGGAGCCTTCGAGATAGAGGTCGGCCGGCCATTTGAGGTCGGAACGCTTCTCCAGCACAAAGGCGTGGGTGCTGCCTGAGTCGAACCAGACGTCGAGAATGTCGTCGACCTTCTCCCAGTCGTCCGGGTTGTCCACCAGGCCGCCGAGGAAGCGCTGCTTGGCGCCGTCCACGAACCAGGAATCGGCGCCCTCCGCCTCGAAGACGCTCGTGACGCGGTCGATCAGATCGCCTGAGGCATTGAAGCCCTGGCGCGGGACGACCTCGCCCGTCTCCTTGTGCACGAACACGGTGATAGGCACGCCCCAGGCGCGCTGGCGCGACACCACCCAGTCTGGGCGCGTATCCACCATGCCCCTAATGCGTTTCTCGCCTTGCGGCGGCACGAAGGCCGTGTCGCCGATGGCCTTGAGCGCCCGGGCACGAAGCGTGTCGCCGCCATCGATGTCGCGGTCCATGGCGATGAACCATTGCGGCGTGGCGCGGAAGATCACCGGCTTCTTGGACCGCCAGGAATGGGGGTAGTCGTGCTTGTAGCGGGACCGCGCGATGAGCGCGTTCGCCTCTGTGAGCGCGGCGATGACAGCATTGTTGGCGTCGCCGAACTTGCCCTTGTCGTCGACCACGCGTTTGCCCTCGAAACGGGGCGCATCCTTGGTGAAGAAGCCCGCCTCGTCGACGGTGAAGGGAATTTCCGGATCGATGTTGCGCTCATGGAGCAGGCGCTCGTTGGCGGTCCACACCTCGAAGTCGTCCACGCCATGGCCAGGCGCGGTATGCACAAAGCCCGTGCCGGCGTCCTCGGTGACGTGATCGCCGGCGAGCAGCGGGACCATGAACCGATAGTCGCTCTCGTCGCGCAAGGGATGGGCCGTCATGGAGTGACGCAACATCTCGCTCGTCACGTCGCCGAGCCGCGACCAGCCGTCGATCCGCGCCGCAGCCTTCACGGTCTCGGCCAGCGTGTCGGCGAGGATCAGCCGTTCGCCGACCTTGGCCCAATTGTCGGCTGGCGCCTGGGTGATCTCGTAAAGGCCGTAGGCGATCGACGGCGAATAGGAGATGGCGCGGTTGCCGGGGATGGTCCACGGCGTCGTCGTCCAGATCACCACGGAGGCATGCTGCAGCGTTTGCGGATTCGGGTTGTCGGCGCTGGCGAACATGACCGGAAACTTCACGTAGATCGCCGGGCTCTCGATCTCCTGATACTCGACCTCGGCCTCGGCGAGCGCGGTGCGCTCGACCACGGACCACATCACCGGCTTGGAGCCGCGATAGAGCAGCCCATTCATGGCGAACTTCATCAACTCGCGGGCGATGGTCGCCTCCGCGTCGAAGCTCATGGTGGTGTAAGGGTGGTCCCAGTCGCCCTCGACGCCGAGACGCTTGAACTCCTCACGCTGGATGTCGAGCCACTTCGCCGCCTCGTCGCGGCATTCGCGGCGGAAGGCGATGAGCGCCGAAATGTCCTTGAGGTCGGGCTTGGCGCGTCCCTTGGCGCGGTAGTTCTCCTCCTCGACCTTCCATTCGATGGGCAGGCCGTGGCAGTCCCAGCCCGGCACGTAATTGGCGTCCTTGCCCATCATGGTTTGCGAGCGCGTGATGACGTCCTTAAGGATCTTGTTGAGGGCGTGGCCGATATGAAGGTGGCCGTTGGCGTAAGGCGGGCCGTCATGAAGGACGAACTTGGCCCGCCCCATGCCCTCCTCGCGCAGACGCTCGTGGAGACCGAGTTTCGCCCAGCGCTCAAGCAGCTCCGGCTCGCGCTGCGGCAGCCCGGCCCTCATGGGGAAGTCGGTCTTGGGCAGGAACAGCGTTTCGCTCCAGTCGCGCCCGGTCTGCACGTTGCCCGCGGCGGCGGGAGTCTTGGCGTCCGGCTTCGGTGCTCCCGGCTTCGGCGCTTTGGGCGTTGACGGCTTCGCTGCTCTCGCCGGCTCTGGGGTTGCGGACGTCTTGGGCTTGGCAGCCTTCTTGGGGCTGAGCTTCTTGAGGGTGAGCTTCTTGGGCGTGGCAGTCTTCTTGGGGCTGAGCTTCTTGGGCGTGGCAGCCTTTTTGGGCTTCGACGTGGCCTTGGGCTTCGACGTGGCCTTGGGCTTCGCCGGCGATTTCGATTTGGCCGGAGTTTTCGCCTTAGCGGACGCCTTGCGCTTTGTGCCCACTTTCAGCGGGGCGGCCTTTTTGGGCTTGGGCGCGGAAGCCTTCTTATGCTTGGGCGCAGCCTTCTTGGCTGTGAGCTTCTTGGGGGTGAGTTTTTTGGGCGAGGCCTTTTTGGCCGTGACTTTGGATTTGGCAACGGGCTTTCGCCTGGCAGCAGTCTTCAGCCTCGCAGCAGCCTTCGACTTTGCAGCGCTCTTGGGCTTTGCAGCGCTCTTGGCCTTTGCGGCAGCCTTGGGCTTCGCTGCGGCTCCCGGTTTGCGCTTCGCCGCCGTCTTCGGCTTCGCCACGGGCATCTTGGGCTTCGCCGGGGCCTTCTTGGACTTGGCCACGGGCTTAGCCTTAGCCGCGGGCTTCGACTTGCGCTTAGCCGCGGTCTTGGCCTTAGCCGCGATTTTGGCGACCGGCCTGCCGCTCTTGGTTTTTTTCACCATGGTCCTTGGTTCTCGCCCCGGGGGTCTCGAATCGACGTGAGGCGTTCTAGCAACCGGCCTTGCCACAATCCAGTGCCCGGTCGGCAAGCGCGGCCCCGAGCGTGAACCGGCGCATGGGATCGTCGGCATCGACCGCAAGCAAGACCGCCCGCGCCCGCTCGCAATCCGCAGCCATCTGGGCAGCGAGCGCGTCGGCGCCGTCAAAGGCATGATCCGGCCTCAGAAAATCGATGAACTCGACCTCCACCTCCTCGCCATAGAGGTCGCCTGAGAAGTCCAGCAGAAAGGCCTCCAGCATGGACTCGCCAGGACCGAAGGTGGGGCGCGGCCCGACATAGCCTGCGGCGTGATAGCGCTCCCCGCGATGATGGACGCGCATGGCATAGATGCCGTGGCAGACGTCCTGGCCGGGAGCGAGCTTGTAGTTGAGGGTTGGGAAGCCGAGCCCTTTGCCCCGGCCCGCGCCCTTCTTGACCTCGCCGCGCGCCCGCCACCAGTAGCCGAGCTGCTCGGCAGCCGCCCTCACCTCGCCGCGGCGAAGATGCTCGCGGATCGTGCTCGACGAAAACGTGACGCCCCCCTCCAACGTGACCGGGGCGACGACGTCAACGCCGAAGCCGAGCGTCTTGCCGAGCGCCGTCAGTTGCTCGACGTTGCCGGTGCGCCCCTTGCCATAGGTGAAGTCGTAGCCCACGACAACGTGGCTCGCGCCAAAGCTCCCCGCCACCACGTCGGTGGCGAAGGCATCGGCGCTCAAAGACGACAGCGCCTTATCGAAGGTGATGACAAAAGTCTGGTCGAGGCCGAGCGCCTCGAGCAACTCGAGTTTCACCGGGAGCGGCGTCAGCCGGAAGAACGGCTGATCGGGGGCAAAGAACTCGCGAGGATGCGGCTCGAACACGACGGCGCCCGCGCGGCGGCCCTCGGCGAGCGCGATACGCTTCGCCTCGTTGAGCACAGCCTGATGGCCGCGATGGACGCCGTCGAAATTACCGATGGCCAGAACCGCACCCTTGAGAGCGGCCGGCGTGTCCCGCCAGGAGCGGACGATGTCCATCGATTGTCCTTCGTGCCCTGCCTGCTACTGAGCCCGGCGATCGACCATCATCAGCGCCTCGCCCTCGAGCACGGTCTTGCCGTTGACGGAACAGTCGCAGGCGAGTGTGACCCGGCCCTTCTCGGCGTCCACGGCGGTGATCTTACAGGTCGCCACCACCTCATCGCCGATATAGACGGGGCCGCGGAACTTGAGGCCTTGGGCGAGGTAGATGCAGCCGGGTCCGGGCAGCTTGGTGCCGAGCACAGTGGAGAACAAGGCGCCGGTCAGGAAGCCGTGCGCGATGCGCTTCTTGAAGATGGTGCCGGCCGCGAACTCATCATCGAGATGGACTGGATTGACGTCGCCGGAAAGCTCGGCGAAGGCCGTGACGTCGGCGTCGGTGATCGTCTTGGAGACGCTCGCCTCCATACCGGGGGACAGATCCTCCAAGTAATAGCCGTGGCCCAGGCTCGTCTGGCCGTTCGCGATGCTCATCATGTGCATTCCCTGCTTGATTATGTGAGGGCGCAAAATAGCGAAGGCTTTGCTGCGCTGCAACAAGTCTAGCCGTCTGGATCGCTTGGCAAAAAACCATGAAATACCGGGCTTAACTCTCCGTTCACGGCCTATCCTTACTTTAACCCGGTGATTTCTATCCCGCCGCCGGGCAGGCCGGAGCGGGCTGGCGTTCTTTGGCGACTTGAAGACTTGCGCGTTGACCAAGCGGCAAGCCAAAGACGCGAGTGACAGAGCGGAGGAAGAAATAGCTCTCGACCCCAGTATGCCGGTGCTCGTCGTTGACGACTACAAGACGATGATCCGGATCATTCGCAATCTTTTGAAGCAACTCGGCTTCGCCAATGTCGACGAGGCGAGCGACGGGACCGCTGCACTCAGCATGATGCGCGAGAAGGACTACGGTCTCATCATCTCCGATTGGAATATGGAACCGATGACAGGCTACGAGCTGCTGCGCGAGGTGCGCGCCGACGACCATCTGTCGCGCACGCCGTTCATCATGGTCACCGCCGAGTCCAAGACCGAAAACGTGATCGCGGCCAAGAAGGCCGGGGTGAACAACTATATCGTCAAGCCATTCAACGCGGCGACCCTCAAGTCGAAGATCGACGCGGTCTTCGGGGACGCCTCCTAGGCAGGAATTTTCGAGAACGACAAAAGCAAAGGGTTTCGTATGGGCCAGGTTGGGGGAACCAAAGCCAAGCGTTCGCGGCCAGGCCGCGCCGCCAAGGCGGAGTGCAGCTGCAATGAGACGTCGATTGCGGCGGAGATCACGATGCTCCTGAATACACTGCGCGAGCTTGCGGCCATCCGCAGCACCGCCGAGGACGCGGCCGCGCGAATCCTCGATTCGGCCGAAGGCCTTCTGACGCTCGCCGACAAGGAAGAAGCAAAGAAGGCCGAAGAGGCCATCCTGTCGATCATGACGGCCTGCGGATTCGATGACCTCGTCGGCCAGCGTGTCACCAAGATCACCGAGACTCTCGACCGCGTCATTGCCACGCGCCTCACCGGCGAAGAGCCGGCGCGGACGCCGACCACGATGCTGGTCAAGCCTCAATCGGAGATTACGCTCGAGGGCCCTGGCCTTCCGGGCGCGAACCAGGATCAAGCGCGGATCGACGCCCTGTTCCGGGAAAAAAACTAAGCCCTACCAGTTGAGTGCGAGGGTGGCGGCAAGCGGCCGCCGGCTCGCTTGCGCGAACAGTTCGGCGACATGAGGGGCGTCGAGCGCCTCGCCGCCCGCACCCGGCGCGTGCAGCCCACTTGCCACGAACACTGCATCGATGCCGAAATTGGCCGCACCGGCGATATCGGTATGGACCCCGTCGCCGATGGCGAGAACCTGGTCCGTGCCGACCTCGCCGCCAGCCAAGCCGGCGACGGTTTCGAGCGCCAACTGGTAGACCGGCGCATAGGGCTTGCCCGCATAGATGACGTTGCCCCCTTGCGCCTCGTACATCGCGGCGAGGGCGCCCGCGCAATAGATGAGCTGATGGCCGCGCTCGACCATATGATCGGGGTTGGCGCAGATCATGAGAAGGTCGCGCGCTGCCAGGCTGCGCAGCAGATCCGCATAGTCGTCGGGCGTTTCGGTGTCGTCATTGAACAGGCCCGAGCAGACCACGAGTTCCGCCTCCTCGGGCCCAACAAGCGTGACATCGAGACCGACGAAGATCGGCAGGTCGCGTTCGGGGCCAAGGTGGTAGACGCGGGCGCCCGGATGCTTGCCAAGCTCATGCCGCGTGAGATCGCCCGAGGTGACGATGGCGTCATAGGCCTCGTCGGGCACGCCAAAATGGCGGAGCTGCTCCTTCACCGCACCGCTCGGGCGCGGCGAGTTCGACAGCAGCACGACGATGCCGCCGCTCTCGCGAAAGGCGAGTGTGGCGGAAGCGGCGCGGGGAAACGCATTCCGCCCATTATGCATGACGCCCCAAATATCGACGAGCCAGGCGCGATAGCGGGAGCCGATGCCTTTGAGCGAGTCGACAATGGGGATGGTTGGCGGTGTGGCGGTCATGCGCCCGGTTAGAGGCTCGGGGTGGGAGGGTCAAGCATGGCCCCTTGCGATGCTTTGTCCCCTGCCCCGTCTCGGCCTCATCATACGTCTCTAGAGCTTGGCCGGGGCCTCTGTGATAAAATCCGTTTCGCGCCGAATCAGGTCGAAGGCATCAGGCCTCGAACCGCGGCGATGGAGACGAAAATGCGTCATATTCTGCTTAAGACGGGTGTGGCGGGCGCATGCGCCCTTGCTTTCCTTGCGGCTCAGGGCCCTGCAAAGGCGCTCTCGCCGCTTTCCTTTGACGACGCCACTGCCTTGGTGGTTCCGGTCGTTGACCAGGAAGACCTCTCGGTCGAGGAGGATTTACGTCCCGACGAAGAGCCTGAGGCTCTCATGGGCGAGAAACCCGATGAATCGATGATGGAATCCCCTCCAGAGGAGCCCGACAGCGAGGGCTCCGGCAATATGGAGGATGAGATGATCGACGAGATCGGCCCGGGGGCCCACTAGGCGCTCTCCGGGGCGGCGCCGGCGCCTAGGCGGCGCCGGCATCCTCCGATTCGCGGGAGAGGGCTTCGTCCATCGGCTTCGGCTCGCCGAAGAGATAGCCTTGCGCCAGGTCGATGCCGTGGTCGAGGAGTTCGGCTACGTCGCCCTCATCCTCGACCTTCTCGATGATCAGCTGCATCCCGAGACCATCGAGGCGCCGTTTTAGATCGGCCGCGGTCCTGCTGGGGCCGCCGAGGAAACTCGCGGCGCTGACCTTGACGTGGCGGAAATAGCGGTCGCTCAAGCCGGCGAAGTCCGCATCGAGATCGGCCACATTGTCGAGGCAGAAACTGTAGCCAAGCGCGCCCAACGTATCGAGGCAGCCGAGCTCGCCCTCGGTGAGGCCGAGCACCTCGGGATGGCTCACTTCGAAGACGAGGCTGTCGCTCAGGCCGCTGTTCTCCTCCATGAACTCGACGAGCTCGGGAAAGTAGTCGGGATCGAGCAGCGAGTGCATCGAGACATTGGCGAACACGCCCTGAACCTTTGACTTGGGCGCGAGCAGCCGCAGGGCCAGCACGCTTCTCACCAGCAGCACGTTGTCGATGAGCGGCATGAGGCCGGCCCGCTTGGCCACGGGCACGTAGTCGCCAGGCAGGACGAGCTCGTCGTCCAAGGTCCTGATGCGGGTCAAGGCCTCGAAGTACTGGACCTTGCGGTCCGGCAGCGTGACCGTCGGCTGCAGAAAAAGCTCGATGCGTCCGCTTTCGACCGCTTTGCGGATGGTGCGGCGCATCTCGTTGTCGGCGGCATCGTCATCGTCGCCCATAAAGCCGGTGACGACGGGCTCACTGGCCGCAAGGTCCGTGGTTTCTTCCTCGGCCACCGGCTCGATGGTGAGCGGCGCCTCGATCTCGTCTTCGTCTTCGATTTCGTCTTCGATTTCGTCTTCGAACTCGGGCTTGGGCTCGGCAATTGGCTCGATGACGGCCTCAACGGCCGGCACCTCCTCGATCTCGACCTCGATCTCTTCAACATCGACCACGGTCGGGGCGGACAGCGTCTCGCGCGCCAGGCTGACCTCCACCGCAGACGCCACGGACGACGCCGTGGTCAAATCGCCGGAGAGACGCTTGATCAAGCCTTCGAGAACCCCGAGATCACTGGCGGTCCTGTCGCGCTGGCTGCGGTTCTCGTGCTCTACGTCGGCGCGCAAGCTCTCGATCCGGGCGTAGACATTCTCGAACTCGGTGGCGAGCTCCTCGATGCGGGCTTGCCCGCCGGAACTCTCGGAGGGCGCGAATTCGCCCAGGGCCTGGTCGAGCCGTTCGACGCGGTCGGAAAGAAGATCGAGCCGGACGACATCGTCCTCGACCCGGTCGATCCGCTGTAGATCGCTGTCGATGATCTCAAGCGCCTCTTCGAGCTCGTCCAACCGGTCACCGCCGCCACCGACGCTGCGGGTGCGCGATTGACGCCCGAGCACGACGAAGGACGCGGCCATGACCAAGAACAGTGCGGCAGTGGCGATGAGAACCGGCCACAAGGGCAGGCCGGCCTGGAGCGTCAGGCCGGCGGCGAACGCGACCGCGGTGATGGCCATAGCGATCAGGACGATCACGTCAAGCATGGCAAGCCCTCCCGAGGCGGCGCCTTGCCTGGGAGACATGGTGATGCCGTCTTGCATGCTCGCGCCACCCCCTCGCACGGAATCATGAGCGACACTCTACTGCAACGCAACATCAAACTGGCCGCCTCATGCCTGTGATAGCAGCCTTGCGCGGCGAGGCCAAGCCGGGCTCGGTTCAGCGAAGCCTGCCGAGAGTCCGCGCGATCTTTGCCGTCATGACCGCAAAGTCATCTTCGGTGGCAATCAGCGATGGCGCCAGGACGAGCGTATCGCCGACGGCCCGCATCACCAAATCCTCGTCGAAGAAGGCGGCATCGAAGGCGCGCGCGCCCCGCAAGCCCGGCGTTCTGTCGATTGGCGCGAGATCGATGCCGGCGGCGAGGCCGATGGTGCGGATGCCGGTCACGTGGGGCGCGCCTTTGAGCCCGTGAACCGCATCGGCGAACAGCGGCTCAAGCGCGCGTGCCCGCTCGAACAGCCCCTCGTCCCGATAGACGTCGAGGGCGGCATTGGCGGCGGCGACGCCAAGCGGATGGCCGGAATAGGTGAAGCCATGGGCGAGCTCAGGCACGTGCTCGGGCCCTTGCATGAAGGCGTCATGGATCTGCCGTCGCACCAGAACGCCGCTGAGCGGCGCGGCGCCGCTCGTTACGCCCTTGGCGAAACAGATCATGTCGGGGACGACGCCATAGCGCTCGGCGGCGAAGGCGTGACCGAGGCGGCCGAAGCCGGTGATCACCTCGTCGAAGATGAGGAGGATACCATGGGCGCTGGTCAGCTCGCGCAGGCGCCGAAGATAGCCCTCGGGGCACGCGAACACGCCGGCCGAACCCATCATCGGCTCGAGAATGACGGCGGCAATCGTGGCGGCGCCATCGAGCGCGACAAGACAGGACAGGTCGTCGGCGAGATCGCCGCCGAGGGCGGGCTCGCCCCGCGAATAGGCTTGGCGCTCGCGAAGATACGTGGACGGGAGCCGGTCGGTGTCGAGGAGCGGCTCGAATAGGTTGCGGTTTGCCGGGATCCCGCCCACCGAGGTGCCGCCGAAGCAGGAGCCGTGATAGGCGCGCTCGCGGCCGATGAAGCGCGTGCGCGTGCTGGCGCCGGAAAGCTTGTGATAAGCGAGCGCGAGCTTCAATGCCGTGTCGACCGCCTCGGAGCCGGAGTTGGCGAAGAAGACGCGGTCGAGATCGCCTGGCGCCAGCGCGGCCAGACGCGAGGCCAGCGTGAAGGCGGGGGCGTGCCCCGTCTGGAACGCAGGCGCATAGTCGAGGCGCCCGACCTGGCGGGCGATAGCCTCGACAATCGGCTTCCGGCAATGGCCGGCGTTGCAACACCACAGCCCCGACATGGCGTCGAGCAGTTTGCGGCCGTCCGCCGTGTAGTAGTGCATGCCCTCGGCCCGATCGACGAGCCGTGGCCGCCGCTTGAAGGCGCGATTGGCGGTGAACGGGAGCCAATAGGCGTCAAGATCGGTGGCGTCGAGCCAGGCTGCGGTGGGAGCGTCTAGCGGAGGCATTTCGAGGTTCTTCTCATCGCGTCGAGGCCGACCTTAGCGACATCCGCAAGCGCCGCAAATATCCTCCGCGACGGCGCCGCGGCGGCGAAAGCGAGCGGCGACGCAGACAAGACGCCGCTCAGCAGGGTCAGCATCGAGGCGCTGGCTGCTTGGGCGGCGACTAGGTCGTCTTGTTCGCCGCCTTTTGCTTTTCTAGGTCCTCGTAGAGAACTTTTCCGATCCCCCAGATCGCGTGTGCGTAGTTACCTATCATCTGCTCTGCCTGTCTGAGATGGGGTTTTGAGCGATCAATTCCCGCAAGGGAAAATGCCTTCTCAATCTTGGAGCTTGTCGGGTGAGCGTCCCCTACTCTCAAGTCATACACGCCCACCACGGCGGAAAGCACGCTACGAGCAAGCTCCTGCGTGCTTATACTCGCCAGAACGCTCTCCAAGAGCTTGATAGAACCGAGTTCAGTTTTCTTCTCGTGGGTGGAAATTTGGCGCATGAGAGGAATATTCAGACGATCGCTGAACTGGCGCGTTAGCTCCTTTGCCATTCGCAAGAGCGCGGCATCGTCAACACCGTCAAACCTCGATATTGGCGCGGTTCTTGAGTCGAGTTCATGCGTGAACAGCGGACCACCGAAGCTGTCGCGAAATACCTCCTCGAGAGCCTTCATCAACTCTTTGAGCTCCTCTTCAGGAGCCTTCGTATTGGCGGGCGACGATCTAACTTGAGCGGCCAAGAGCTCTTTGGACACGCCGCCTTCGGGCCCAATGCTATACGCAGCCCATATTCGCTGCTCCCAAACCGGAAGCCGCGCTATATCAGACGCATACACAGTAAGGTAGTCCGAGCTGTTTAGCCCAAAGTGTGTGCGATACTCGGAGGTCGATTTTAGGCCGCCTGTTTCTGCAGTGTACCACTCCAGAGTAAAGCCGCGGCGCGCCAAAAAGGCTTTGACCACCTCGGGCTTGAACCACAGCCATCGACCGATGTCTTCGTCGTCAAGGGTTTTCGAAGGTACTCGCGTACCATCCGTATCAGCGATGAATTCCAAAACAGCCGGGTCATCGTCTCCGCGAACCCTGGTGCTTAGCCCCTGATGTTCGATCCACTCGTCACGCCAAAACTCGCCCTCGACCCTTATGCCCTCGAGTCCAGTCTGCGTGCCCTGGCTGCTTTCTGTCTCAACGTTATTATCCGTCTCCGGTCCCATAACAGGAGCGTCGTCTTCCTCATCAACATCGGTGCGCCATACGCGGAGCATGGCCCACCCGCCACCCCAGATTTCATCGAATGGCCTGATGAGGAGTTCAAAACGTCCCCCATCTCGCTCTCCATCTTCATTCTTCAACCCTTCGTAGTCTGTGCCCTCCAGTGCGCTGACATTCTCAACCCTCTGCCGATAGTACGACAGGCGAAGTGACAGACCTCTCGCAGCAAGGTAATCCAGCAAGAACTCTTTCTTTATCTCGATGGCAGTGTGATTTCTGTTGGGATCGAACTTCTCTCTACCCGCATTCCCCCGATGAACCACTGAATTGCTGCCGACTTTGGCCGATTCAGATATAAGATTCAGTAGCTTATATCATTGGATCGGGGGCAATCATGGCGCACCCAACGGGTGAATCGGAATCGAACGCTCCCCGGCTCAATTTCGACCGCCGTCTCAAGCTGGAGTTCCACGGCTCCAGCGTCACCTCCGATGCCGGATTGCTGCCGTTTCGAGAACTGGATGATGCCCTCGGTCTGACGGAGATGGCCGGTGCGGTACTGTCAGACGGCCGCAGCGGCAAGAACACGCGCCA